>Ga0265297_10001670_pt1 | contig 50483 bp, 109 predicted proteins | sample Munlanlwell13791_FD_192502 | JGI IMG/M metagenome (GOLD analysis project Ga0265297, IMG submission 192502) | Leachate microbial communities from a municipal landfill in Southern Ontario, Canada - Leachate well 137-91 | ecosystem: Engineered > Solid waste > Landfill > Unclassified | place...
CCTATTCCATACCCCAATATATTACCGATGATTGCCCCCATAAATGAGCCAATAGCAATCAAGATATAATCTATCGTTCTTAGTTTCATTCTTCCCTCTTTCCTACTAATGCTTGCCACGGATGATAAACGCTTTCCGGCCATCCGCGCCAACGTCTCAAAATCCAAATGATATGACGAAGTAGATTCATTTGTTCCTCTTACCGGCAACAAATCCGGATACCATACAAACAATTGACCCAATAGCTCCTAATATCAAATCTCCGTTTTCAATCGCCGAAACAACCAATGTGCCTCCAAGAAAAGCAAGTAAATATTCCACTCCTCCTCCTTACCACGGTCTGGCTGTTTCAACAGAATCTATCTGCCAAACACTGTCTAATGGATTATATTGCAAATGAAAACGATAGTATCTTATTCTCTGTTCATAATAAAAATATAATCTAACAAGTGCAATAGCTTGCCCATCACTTTCTTTTTCTGGTACAATTTCATAAACAGCTACTGGACCTGTTCTTGACCAATGTGCTTTAAACTCTTCAAAATTATTTCCAAAACTATCCCTACGAAATTTTAAAGTTAGACAGTTCCATGCTGTTTCTAAATCTCCAGAAGAAAGTAATCTATAGTAATTATTTATAACTTGCATATTTAACATAACATCTTTAGTTGGCGTAGGTACTAATGTTAAAGTAGGAACCAAAGTTTCAGTTGGCCTTACAGTTGGAATACTTGTAGAAATTGCTGTAGGAATTACAGTAACACCTGGTTCTGGTCTAGTTAAAATTAAAGTCATAGCAACTGCACCTAATACAGCAACCATAGCAATAGTAAATAAGAGAGTAACCCACGGCATGGGATTAGAAGGTTTTCTTGTTTGTTGATATTCTTCTAAAGGAATGGTTACAAAGTTTTCAGGTAATGCCAAAGGTCTTTCTTCAGGTTTAACTATCTCAATTGCTTTAGATTCAACTATAATAGGTTCTTCTACTTTATCAACTTTCTTTTTTCTACCCACGTTCATACCTCACTTTCCCACAATTGGGACAAACAGAAACTTTGATTGCCCCGTCACAAGTACAATATTCTGAAATAATTTGATATTGTTTAGTTTGTAAAATATAAGTAGTATAACATTTTCTACAACAAGGTTTTGCATTAACCATGTAAAATTGATTTGATAACAAATCACCGCATATACTACAGATTTCATAAACAATGTTTGAGTCAGTTTCTGTCATACTTACCTACCTTAACCTTTATCAATTCAGCCTCCCAACCTAATAAATCTAATTTTTCAATAACTTCTTTAGCATCCTTTAAACTTAAACGAGTAGCTGCTACAGGATCAGAAGTTAAATAGGGCATATCTAAATGATCTTCACTATAATACTTTCTTAGATAAAGAAAATATCCCGGACCACTTTTAATTATATAACTCATTTATCTGTTTTTATTCCTTCAGGAAATATTTCAGACCATCTACAGTAAATATCCATCCACTCTTCCACAGTTTTTTGTTGTCTATCAATTTTCATGTTCTTCATATTCTCTAAGAATGGAATAAAATCTTCAGTAACATTATCAATAAACCCGTGTACATCTATTGTACCGGGCCAGATTTGCTCAGTCAATTCGTTTCTTGACATTATTTAATTCCTTGTAGTTTTCTACCAATCTTAGTAAAGATACTACCTAACCAATAAGAAAATCTATCCAGTAAATTCATTTTGTTTTTTCCTTTTTATCACTTGGATAATAACATCCAGCCCATTCTGTAGGAGCGTAAGGAAATTCATGATCTAATTCCACCGGTCCTACAAAAAAATCCCTGCGTCCTTTACAAATGTCCACAGCATCTGCTTCAGTAGAAAATATACCTTGAAGTTCCCAACCCGTTCCAAAGTCAGTTTCTGCTACATATTTACCTACTACCCATAAAAGAGTTTCTTTCATTTTATATCTCCACTATATTCTTTGAATAGACTCTATATTTACAACATCAAAACATTTCTTTTCGTTAGTTTCTAAATTTGTATACTCTTCTTTTTTTATTGTATCAATTAGTGATTGAACCTCATCTATAAAATTGTTTTCATCTTTTACAGAAAACAAAAGTGTGTAAGGTCTACTAAATTGCATCATATCTTTTGTTTCAAATTTAGCATTAAGTTTTAATAAAAAATTAGACATTTTAAATTCTCCTTATTTCTTCCAAACTTCAGCAGACCAAAGTACAGTATTACTAGGGTCTCCAATCCAACAAACTGCATTTAATGGCCCACTAATACAAGCGCCAATATCAAAGAAACGTACAGAAGTTCCTTGACTTATTACTCCGTCTGGATTTTCAATTTGGAACGTTTGAATCTTGGTTCCTAACCCAATAACTATTGCTAAAAATATAACTACTAAAGATACTGTTTTTTTAATGTCCATTCTATTCTCCTTATTGTAACATATCCTTCCTTGAGAAACTAATCTCTATTTATTTCACATATCTAACAAATAAGTTTTTTATTTCAAAAATAGAACCAATTCCACCTTTAGAAGTGTCTCTAACAGGAGCACCAACTTCACCTAATGGAAAAGAATCTACAATGAGAACTTGTCTAACACCATCAATCTTTATAATAGGTTCTCCAGTACCAGAGTAAGTAATTTCAACTGTGTACCATTTACCTATTTCCATAGGAGTAGATGTTCTCCAGAAACCATTTCTAATTGTTCTATAAGAACCAAACACTAAACCCCGCATGTTTGCATTGTAAGCAACTACAAAATCATTTTCTACTTTTACAAATCTATTATAAATTTCTCCATAAGCATCTATTTTGGTTTCAAATTTGATGGTCAATCCTTTTTGTGGTTGATATGAAAGTAAACCAACTACTGTTCCTAAAACAACTAATCCTACAACTATTCCTAAGATAACTTTCTGTAATTTATTCATAATCCACAGACTCCTTCTTTAGATAGAAAAATCGAATTTACTTCTATATTGTTGCCATCTTTTGAAAATAGCATCTTCTCTGTCTATCTTTATACTAAATCTTAGTTCAATATTTTTATTGTTTATATTAGCGTTCTTAGTACCATGCGCTGAGTTTGCATTACACAATTCACATTCCCTTTTCATTTGATTTATGTCAAGTCTGTAAACTTGTATATCCATTGGATCAATCCTTGTATCAAAAACAACAATAATATATCCTTTAATATCTTGCCAAGGTCTAATTTGAACCAAGTTTAAACTATTATTGGAGGAGTTTATAATAGAGCTTTTTATTTCCCACCTGTCTCCAAAACTATCTTCACAATCCCCGGAATTGTCTTTACTCTCTATTGGTATAAATCCAAGTTGATTAATAAGTCTATTTTGCACTCTTGAACCATAAGATTGTGGAGTTAACATCTGCATAACAATTATAAAATCTCTTATTGATAGACTAGATCCTATATTTTTATTCTTTAAAACAAGTGTTCGTACCTCTGTCTGTGTCTTAAGTGCTTCTTTAATCCTCTCTAATAATTCTTTGTTTATATCTTCCATTTTATTTCCTTACTATTGCTTCTTTAGCTAAAGCAAAATATTTGGGGTCTTTCTCTATTCCTATAAAATCTCTAAAGGTATTAATACATGCAAGCGCAGTTGTCCCGCTTCCTATACAATTATCAAGAACTAAATTTCCAGCGTTGGTGTATGTTTTTATCAAGTATTCAAATAATTCTAATGGTTTTTGAGTTGGGTGTCCGTTTTTTATTCTCGGATTTGAAATTTTTAACACGCTTTGAGGATATCTATAACCATTGTTAATTTTTTTAGTGTCTTTTTGTGTACCATATCCTCTATTATTATAAGTAACTTGTCTATATATTTTATAAGCAGTTCCAGTTTTAAATTGAGGATTATAACTTGGTTGTTTTTTATAAAATATTAAAATAGATTCATGATTTCTAAGTGGTTGTTTATTAGCATTTAATTGCCCAGATGAAATAGTTTTTTCCCAAATCCACTCATATTTAAATAAATTTAATTTACTTACCACCAACATACTTGTAAATGGTTGGGAAGCAGTTAATACAATTGCTCCTCTATCTTTTATAATTCTCTCATAATGTCTCCATAAAGGTTCAAAAGGAATTATAATATCCCATTTATTTTGTGAGGTTCCATAAGGTAGATCACAAAGAACCATGTCCACAGATTTATCATCTATTAGATTCATTATTTCTAAACAATCGCCCAAATAAATTTCGTTTATAGATAACATTTTATCCTGTTATTCACCTGTATTATATTCCACAAACTCCCTCTCCACATTCCTCATGGCCTTCAAACACAACCCCTTTATGGGCCATAGCATATTTAAAATCTATTTTTGTTATTGGTTGGTTTCCTCTAGCGGCATCAGGATAAACTGTAATCCCTCTTAGATTTGGTAAATATTTATAAAGAGTCTCACCAAATCTTTCTATATTATCATTACCCGGTAAACCAAATGCAGGTAAATTAATTGTACTTGAAATAGCATTATCTACATACTTCTGAATAAAAGCTTGAAAAGCAATTCTCTTTTCAACGTTCAAGGATAGATCATAGGCATCTTGAATTGTACTAGGATCAATTCCTTGTTTGTAGAGTTTCTCTGCAATAGGATCAACTACGTATTGTTTCTTCCACCCATCAGGAGTGAGATATCTTCTTTGATAAGCCGTCGCAAAGACCGGTTCAATACCTCCTGTCGTTTGGCCTCCGGCAATTGAAGTAGAACCATTAGGGGCAATTGCCCTAGTTGCGATTGGAGTATTGAAGTTAAATCTGTCGGCCCACTTGATTCCACTCTCATCTGATTGATCTTTCCAAGCTTGCAACCATTTACCGAGTTCTTTGTTTGGTTCATAAGGTAATCCTCTCTTAATCAACCATTCATGAATTCCCATTAAACCTAAACCTAAACGTCTATTGTTAATTCTAACTTGTTTAACTTTTTGAAATGGAACATCTGTGTATTCAGTTCCAAGAATTAAAAATAGAATTGCTAAGTTAGTTACGGTTTTTAAATCTTCAATTGATTCTATGTTAGCTAAGTTAATAGAACCTAAACAACAAAGATCACAATCATCTTCAGAAGTAATTTCTCCGCAAGCATTTCTTAAAGACTCTCTTGCATTATTATAATTAACTAGCAGACCGGGTTCGCCAGTCTTACACATTCTATTAATTACATCGGAGTAAACTTTACGTGCGTGAGCGTGAAGAGTGTGTTCTTTATTTTCATATGCTTTAAAAAACTCTTTGTCTAAGTTAACAGATATGTTAGTCATATCCATAACTGCTGGAAAGTCTACGTTCTTTTTCTTTAACTCACGAACTTCCATTTCCCAATTTTTTAAAGTAATGAAATCAAAAACATCTGGATGCGACCAAACTAAACTTCCTAAAATTGCACTTCTTCTTTTACCACCAGCGATTACTCCCCTACCAATCTCATTTACAATCTTAGCTAAGTAAGTTGGTCCACTAGATTCACCACCGGTTCTTTTTAATGGACTTCCTTTAGGTCTAATCTCCGAGTAATCAACACCTATCCCTCCACCGCTCATTAACATTACAGTAGCTTTATTGGCTAACTCTCCCCAACCCTCGCGGGTATCTTCTGCTCTAAGGGTATAACAATTGGATGTTTGGTGAAAAGGTCTACCACATTGAGCTAAGAATCTTCCACCGGGAATAAACTTTCTTTCACGAATAATTTGTTTAACTGAATCTACAATATCTTTATTAACTCTACGAATACTAAATATATTATCTACAACACGATTTGCTATTTCATCCCACGTTTCTTTTGTCCCATCACTCTTAACCCAAGAGTAACGAAGTTCCATGATCGTCTTGCTAAAGTCGCTCTGCATTACATTTTTACCTCTTTAAAATAAAATTTAATAGTTGGCCCATCTAGTAGGCAACCAAATACAATAATAACTTTTGTCTCCAGTACAAATTCTTTGATACATTTCTTCCCAAGTAGCTACCTCTAACCAACGCATTTCATCATCTATCGTTTTGGGAGTGAATAGAAATTTTTTAATTAATCTGGTATCATTTTCTTTCGGAAATATTCTTCTCATTTTAACCTCTCCTTTAGTTAGTTTCCTCATTGAGAATAAGTTCCTTCTGTTCTCTTTCCTTTTCTTTCTGGATAGCTTCTGCTTTCTCTTTCTGTTTCTTTTCTATAATGAATACAGAACGACTATCTATCTTCATACCTTTAGTTCTTCTATAATGCTTAGAGTCTCTATTTGCAGCTTTTCTTAAACCACGAAACATCTTATTCTCCAATAATCCTTCCAGTATTGTGTTCAACTTGAATACACCTATCATCCCACAATTCAATCATAGAATAATCTTTCATACAGGTTATAGGGAGAACTTTACCAATATGTTTAACACACCAAGCTTCTATCATACAAATTGCATCTTCAACTTCTGACAAACTGTGTCCTATTATACAAACTCTAGCAGTAAATATTCTTACATCTTTGCCTTCTTTTATCCATTTCTTAACTCTATCTACCATTAGAGGAATAGGAAGTCCAATATCTTCAACTCCATTCCACTCACCATATTTAGCTAGAGTACCGTCTAAATCAACACCGATCCAACTCATTATAAACCTCTCAAGTCTCCATAAATAGATTTAAAGTGAAGTACCATTTCATCTAAATTATCAAACACTGGAATTTGATTTTTCTTTGCAGTTTCAATTTCTCTTTTAGTTCCATTACTAGATTCCCAACCTGGAACTAAGAACACAGCCTCACTTGACTTTAACCAAGGCTGACTATTATCAAAGTACTCTGGATATTCAAAAGCACCATCTACTAGTCCTTCAAGAAAATCATTACATGGAACATAAACTGCAAATCCGGCACGTCTAACTTCTCTAGCTGTTTTAATCATTCTGTGAAAGTTTTTAATATAATCACAAGCCATATCATTTAATTTTCCAGCAATATACACTTTAACCTTGTCCATTAAATACTCCTTCAGTATTGTTGGGATTTGAAACTTCTTGAATTTTTCTTTCACTAATCTTTACAAAATATTTTCTACATAAATCACAGTACAAGTATCTTTTGTTTTTAACCCATATCCATTTCATACATGATTTACAGTTAGTACACTTGGTCATTTATTCCTTCCAGAACTCATCATTTATATAATTGTACTTTTCTTCTTGTTCTTCTATTCTATCTAATATTTTATACAATTCTTTTAAAACGTCTTCCGCTAAAGTAAATCCATCTATATATCCAACTGCCCAATCTAAGTAATTAGGATCATTATCTAAAATTTCTTCTATAGTTTCTCCCTTATGTTTACCAAAAGGCAACCTAGATTTAAAACCATACTCGGTCATTACAACCACTCCTGTTTCCAAGGTTTGATTGAGTTGTTTACTTTTTGAGCATAAAGAGATTTGTATCTAATATCATAAAGCTTCTCTATTCCTAAATAAGTACAACCACTTTTTATACCATAAACAAATCTTTCAATAAAATCTTTTAATGGAATTTTTTCTTCTATAGGAATATTCATTCCCTCTACTGATTTAATCTTATGACCATTATTAACTTGATTAGTTTCGGAAGCCATACCATAAAGAGTTCCTTCGTTTCCAGATTCTATTGTTTGAGCTAAAAGTTTTCCTAACATAATAAAATCTGCACCAAAAGCAAACGCTTTCATAGCATCACCAGAATTACGAATACCTCCATCTGACACTATATTAACACCTCTGAATTCTTTAACAAATGCATCATTAGTACAAGAACATCTTTGTAAAGCGGTTAGTTGACCACTACCAACTCCAGTAATATTTCTAGTAGTGCAAACAGAACCAGAACCAATTCCTACTCTAATAAAATCCACTCCCGAAGACTGTAGTTCTCTGGCCCCAACACAAGTAACAACATTACCTGCCATCAAAGCAAAGTCAGTTCCGAAGATATATCTAAGTTTTCTGGCAAAGTCTCTAACATTTTTCAGATAACCATTTGCAGTATCTATGCAAATTAAATTTGCTCCAGAAGCCAAAGCATATCCTACTAATTCTAATTCTTTTAATTGGATTTCTGGACGAACACCAATTGCTACTCCAAATAATTGTCTAGAATGTTTTAATTCTCTAATCTGTTTCTCTCTAATACTCATATCTGCAAATCTAGGAAGAATCCCCAACCCGCCTAGTTTACCTAGTTCAACAATAAGAGGAACACTAGAAACTCCAACCATAGGAGAAGATATAATAGGAATCTTTAAAGTAAAGTGTTTAGTTTCCATATTAAGATCAACTAAATCTCTACTTGTACAGTTAGAAACATTTGGCTCTAAAAGAACATCATCAAAATCTAAAGCTGCTTCTTCAATATGAATCATTATTATCCTTTAATACTGACAAGATGAAAACATCTTTCCCTCTGCGGCTCTCCGCTTTTTCAATCCTTCCCACCAATATCCACTACTCCAAATATATTTATTTAATTCAGTAGGAACTATATCATAATTTCCTTTATTTAATTCAGTTAACAAAATATCTGTAGGTTTGTTTCCTTTAAGCTTACCAAGACCAACATTAAAAGAAAAGCTTACTAAAGCATCGAACTGACACTGATTTAAAGGAACCGTAACTAGTTCTACTACGCCTTCTTCAAATATTGCTAAATCTGATTTAAATAATTTTAACGCATTAGCTTTAGTAATTCCCCTGTCCCAAGGGCTTTCAGAAGCATCACCATTACAGGGTTGCATATGAACTAAATGTCCATAACCTATAGTACAATTTCCTCCTGGAACATCATCTTGTAAAGAACCAAAGAAGCCCTCATAGTGCAATAAAAATTCTATTCCCTTATCACTAATTTTAGTTGGTTCTACATACGGTGTAGGAACCATTGTTTGTGTAATAGTAGGAAGTAAATTAGGAGTCTTTGAAGCAGTACAAACATTTTTAATTACTTCTACTTCCACAGTTTTTACTATTGTTTCAACTACAATTCTTTCTCTAAAAGAAACTCCTATACAAATTAAAAGAAACAAGGCAAGTAAAACTGATTCTTTTTTGAGTATTAAATTTTTTAATTTGGTCCAAAAACTGACTGGTTTAAAAGTATTTACTATTTCTTTTTTTACTATATAAGATTCATAAATACTATTCCAACCACTTTGCCATTGTTTCTTATACCATTTATTATTTCCCTTATAAGCAGTAATCGGTTGCCCTCTAAGTTTAGCTTTAACTCCTGCATTGAAGGCAGCTGTTACTGTTTTAATTTGGTTTTTTTTCTTTTGCATTGTTCTCCATCTAGGTCTTTAATTCATTTAATTCTAAAGTCCTATTCATTATGTCCATCGAAACTTGTAGATTATCTTCAATTTTAAAAGTAGTACAAATTCTTTTGAGAACAAAATCTATAGTCTTCTGATCTAACTTGTTTTCCTTATTCAATTGTGCTAACTGTTCTATAGCATCTTCATAAGAAGTGGGAAACCAAAAAAGATCAAACATTATATTCTCCTTTTAGAAATTGACTGGTTTGGATGTATCAAAATTTTTCCAACGAAGTACACAACCTTTTTCACCCGGAACAGGAACACAATGAGCCACACCATCAACATCAGTTATTCTATGAGTAGTACCACCAACACGGTAAAACAACTTCTGTGGTCCATAGATTCTATATGTTCTAGTAAAAGGCCCACCATCAACTAAGAAATCATACTCTCTCCATTCCTCAGTACTAATATCCTTTTCGATTAACTTGTCGTCTGACATTTTTTCTCCTTTAGAATAAAAAAATGAGTAGTTCAGGTCGCTATGCTGAGATTCTGTTAGGTGAATAGTAGATCATGACTTCTACGAACCTTGGCCATCGGCCAGCATCTCATACGTCTTGTTTGACGGGCATCCCTCAATGCTACTCATTTTAGATATTATATCATATCTTTTATTAATTGTCAAGTATCTATTTCGGACAATTTTGATCCGAATTGGTTGCTTTAATGTTCTCGGCTAGTGCTGTATTCTTAAGTGGATTGGTTGAGTTTATCTCTGACCAAACAGCGGCTTCGATAGCTTCCGCAATAACATCTAAATCAATATCAAATCCTTGTGCTTTTAAAAATCTTTCAGCAGCAGTAATAGCAAAAGCTTTTTTGTTGATAGCTAAATCTTTTAATCCAGATTGCTCAGCAGCTAACACAGCATTTCTGGCCGCCCACTCTAAAGCGTACTGTTGCTCCGAAGAAAGTCTTTCAGAGATTTTTGTTTTAATTTCATCAGTTTTAGCTTTAATCCAAGCAACTACAAAAGCTACAACAACTGGAGTACACGTTGTAATAAAAGCAACTAAGAAATTAATTAAAACTTGTTCTACTTCATTCATTATAATTATCCTCCTTTTCAACTATTTCATCTACGATTTCTTTAACAGAATCAATTATATTAATACCTTCACTATTATTAACTATAAAATTATATGAATTAAATTCTTCTAAAGCTACTTCTGAAATATGTTTAGCAGCTTCTCCTTTTAAAATTGCACGATCTGGCGCTATCATTTCTATAGTATAAATAGAATAATTTAAATTGTCTTTCAAATACTGATATTCATTTGGGAAACGCCAATCATCAATTATGATTACATCTTGTGGATATTTGGGACTAGTCATTAATCTAAGCTCGATTAAATTTTTAACCCAAACATTTTTATCATATTCCCTACCAACATCGCCTAAATGTTGAAGAAGTTTTCTGCCCTTTTCGTCTTTAACTCCGTCCCACCAGAAATATTGTTTAGCTATTGATTTTAATACTGAAGCAAAATGTTGAACTTCTACGTTATAATTTCTATACTCAAATGCTAATCTTAACTTCTCGGCAAAAAAACTTTTACCTGTTCCAGCTTTTCCGGAAAGTAAAATAATAACTGTTTTACCTATCATTAATTTTCCTTTCACTATTATATTTCTCTGATGTATGTACGTCTTCTAAAATACCCTCTAGAACTTTAGGATTTAAGAATCCAAGTCGTATAAGAATTAGAATTAAATTGGCTAATTGACTTACACTAATTATAATTCCATTCTTGGTAGAAACAAAGAAGTCATGCCCCTCTTGTGTGATAACAAGAGAGTTAAGTCTTGGAATCTTTGTTACCTGTAACTTGGTCTTCTGTGTGTCCATAAAGTTCATCCTCCGTGTGTGTATTTAAATAAGCTGTAGTTGACATTTGAACTGTAACTAGTGCTCTATTCATATCTTTATCATACGCCTTAACTCTATATTCAAAAGATTCTTTTTTGCCTTCTACAGTAGTTCTAGAGAACACAACCGCTAGGTTTACTTCCCAAGTTCCCTTATCAAATTTAAAGTTTACATCAGTACTAGTATTACGAATAGGGTATTTTTCTTCTTCTACTTTTTTCATTAGGCGCTCTTCTTCATCCATTTTTGGAAACGCTCCATAATTTTATGAACTTTCTCCAAAGCTACAACATCTTCTAAATTGTGTTTCAAAACTTCTTGTAAAGATTTCTCATCACCATATCTGGCTTTTTGCCATAAGGCGGCGTCTACTCTTCCTTTTCCCGGTATCTTAAAAAATTGACAGACACTCACTAAGGAATTACTTTGCAATCTAAGCTTACTTCTTACGGTGTAATATAAATCAAAATGATAGTTTTCTCCATAGGCTGGTGGGTTTAGTTTATAGAACAATGCTCTACTTCTTATGTAAGGAAGATCAAAACCCGTTCCATAATAAGTTACAAACACATCATATTTCTTCATTTCTTCCAAAAGAGATTTAACTATTCTAAGGTCATTTGATCCATTAAATAATTCTTCCTTAGTTATAAAATCAGAAACAACCTCACCATTACGGTCTTTAATTGCCCAAGTCAGCATTACTCCCCAATCAGCTTCCAAATGACTAGTCTCAATATCTAAATAACCAATTCTAATATTTGCTTCTTTCCACCAAGGAGTTACTTTCTTTGATTTTGCTAACGGGGCTTTAACCATACCAGTAGCAAAACAAGATGGGTGATCCTCGATCGTGTGCCTGTGGATACATCTTAACGTTTTATTTGTCATTATCCATCCTTCTTGATTTAAGATACTTTCTAATTTGTTTTTCTTGTTTATGATTAAATCTATGTTTGTTTACTATGTAATAAACATAACCATCGTCTGTAAAAAATCCACCAGAATATTTAGCTATTTTATTACAAAGAGATTTGAAATCTTTAGTCTTATACAAATTATTAGTGATAGATTTATTTAGAAGAAAATGAAGAATAATAAGTTCAATGTCTGAAAAGGCACAGTCGTTAACCATTTCCTCTACTTTCTTTTCTAGGATTAATAGATTATTATAATAATCATCTTCTAGATTATGAGAGGCTCTTATTTTCTCTCTATTTAATAATAATGTTTCAACTATCCACGACATCTGATTCAAATTCCTCACTTAAACAATCTCTAGCAAAACCACAATAATTACACATAAAGTTTGGTTGTAATATACCTCTCTTATAAAATAATTGTTCTGCCGGAGAACTTAATATATAAACAATTTTAGGTATTAAATTGTTAAAAACAAACTCTCTATACTTACTTTTAGTATGAACTTGAAAAGCTTTGTTTGCTCCTAATGAAGCATAAATCATTGACACTGGAGAAAAACCATATAACTTTTCAAAAGCTTCCTGATAAATAATAAACTGAACATCCTTATCTAAATCTTTAGGGGGTTTAATAGAAGTCTTCCAATCAATTAAAGTACTACCTTTTATAATACGATCTATCTTTCCTACTAAATTAAATCCTTTATAGTCCAGTTTAAATTTAGCTTCAACAATATCATTTTTATCTGTCCAATCAAAGAAGGTATCAAAATAATTATTTATACATTCTTTAATATGCGCTTCATTTCCTATTAAATCCTGTTCTATAATCATTGAGTGTGCTAAATCTAAAGCATCTTCTCTTTTAGTACAAGTTTCAACTACTTTATGAACAAGACTTCCGGCTTTTTGTTCCGGGGTTACTTCAGATAACTCAGGATAGTAAAGTCTAAAATAAGCTTTCTGTGGACAGTCTAAAAAATCTCGAATAAGGCTTGCGCTAATATTTATCATTAATTTCGTTCGTTCGCGCTCTGCGTCCTCCAAACTTCTATAACAGTTTTATAAAAATCTAACAATGTTTTTTTAGCATCTAGCATAGCTTCCATTTCAGCTAACGACTTTCGCTTTTCTATCAACTCACCATTAATTCCAGTGTATGAATAAGTTCCTTCGATGAAATTCATAGCCGGTGGCTTTCCCCTAACAAAATATGCCGGATCAGTAGTTACTGTTCTAATTATATCTGTCTGAGCTAATTTTAATTCTGTAGAAAGTCTAGCAACTTCTATGCTAATGGTGCTAATCTCTTGAACCAACTTATCCATTTTATCCAAATCAGGAATTTTTATTTCAGACATTATTTAGTGTCCTCCGGAAGTAAGTACAGGTTTTGGTTTTCTTTCCGGTGCTCCATTATATTCCATACAAGCTACGGCAAGTCCAGCAATTTTTCTAATTGAATCCATAGCCCACGGATAACCCAAATTATTTTCTGCTTCATTAACATATCTCTGAATAAAGATTAACCAATCACCAATACTCCATTTTGAATCATCAAATTCAGAACTCCAGCTACTATTTTGGTAATCTCTTTCTCCATCAATTGCTTTATAAACAACCTCTCTAGAGGTCATTCCTGAAAACATTTTGTCTCCTTTTATATACCATCTGCACATTGTCTTTGGCATTCTTCACAACAAGTACAAGTAAAGTTTTCATTACCAAGAACATCTACTTGAAGAGGACAGGTATGTAAATCAGATGCTTCGTTTTTACCACATCTCGGACATTTATTATCCAAATTAGAAATGCTTACAACTGTCTTATCCATAGTGGACTCCTTTTCAAAACATTATATCATATTTTAGGTTGTTTGTCAATAGTCTCTTCTAGTTCTTGATAAAGATCGGTGGTAAAATTAAGAAAATTGCAGAAAGTGTCAAAGTCTAAAACAAAGAAAATCTTAACTCCCTCTCTAGCTCCTGAGAATTTACAACATAAAACAGGAATAGAATAAGTAGTTTCTGCTTGCATCTTAATCTTATCTAACCATTCTTTTTTAATAGTTAGTTGTTTATCACCACCATAACCAACCTTAGCTTCAAGTTTAATCGTCTTCTTGGTAAAGGGAAGTACTCCAACTAAGTCACTAGTCAGCTGTCCCATATCCAATTGGGTTCCTAAAGCACCGCTACCCGGAATTCTTTTCCAAGTACTATCTACTAATTTTTCATTTAAGAGTCCAGCTAAATCTCTTTCCCACTGATTACCTTTCCTGCGTACATTAATTTTTGGCATACACTTTATTCTCCTTAAGAACAAATACTCTTTCCGTTCTCATCAATTATTATATTAACTATTTCATCAGTTTTTGTCATATAATAAAAAATGTAAATTAAAACCCCAACACCAAAACACAAAAACCACAGAGTAGCAGCACAACCATTAAATTGTTTTGGTCTTACTAACTGTGCAGTAGTATCCGACATAAACTTTATTTGATATCCAACATTTACATATCTTTGAACTTCTTTTTTTAATGTTTCATTTCTTTCTTTTAATTCCATTATCAATCTCCTATCTTTTATGTTCTGTAATTTTATTTGTTTCTGGAATAAAGTCTAGAGTAACTGTACCTGTAGGTCCATTTCTAGCCTTTAAAATAATATGTTCTAATATTTTAGAGTTTTTCATTTTGTCTTCATAGTAAGAAGGTCTATATAAGCCTACTACAAAGTCAGCGTCTTCCTCTAAGTTACCACACTGTCTTAAATCTGAAAGTCTAGGACGCTTGTTATCTCTTAGTTCTACTAATCTATTTAACTGCGAGAAGGCAATAAAGGTTACATCTTCTCCAACAGAAATTCTTTTCAACTTTCTGGACAACGCACCTAACTCTTGGGTTTGATTTTCTTCTCTTTCTGTTTCTAGTTGAATATAGTCAATGTAGATTAACTTAACTCCCTTATTATGAATATATCTTTTAGATGTAGCAATAGAATATTCAAAGCCCTCAGACATATCTGTATCAATATAGATTGGATAGGAACGAATTTTATCTGATGCCTGTCTTAAAGTTATTAATTGGCTTTTATCTAATCTACCGTTTCTTAAATCATTTACAGATATACCGGTTTCAAGAGCTAACAATCTTTCAGCTAATGAAGTATCTCTCATTTCTCTTTCAATAATTAAAATAGGGTAGTTTAGTTTACCAGCATGTAGAATCCAGTTACACATCATAGCTGTCTTTCCCATGCCGGGACGACCACCAATATACCAAACCTCACCACCACAAGCACCGCCGGTAATTAAATCAAGTTGTTCTATTCCTAATCCAATCCCAACAATCCCAGGATTTTCAGCTTTCTTTTCTAGAGAAACTAAAGTATCATCTAATACTTGATCTAATGGACGGGTGTTTTCTCCACCACCATATAAAGATAATTTGTCAAGTGCTTCTTTGGTTTCTTCAATAAGTTCTGTAGGGTCTTTAGTTTTTATTTCAGAACTAACTTTAACAGAGATAGCAGATATAGCCCTAGTTTTGTAAGAGTTAATTATTAACTTTTCGTATTCAGGAAAATTCTCAATAGATAAATCGAGAGAACTAAGATAATCTAAGTACTTTATACTTCCGATTTTATCTAAATTATTTTCAGCCTTCAATGCTTCGTGAAGTAGATTAACATCTGCAACTAAATTTTTAGAATTTATATCTATAATAGTTTGAAATAAAATTTGATGGGGAACAGCGGAGAACATCCAATATTTAATATTTTTAATGTCATGAAATAATACAGGTGTTTTTATTAATAAACTAAGAAATGAAACTTCAGCATCATATGGTAGTAGATTATTCTCCATTTTTTATATTTTCTACTTTCTCTTTAACTGATTCAAAATACGCAGATAAATCATTTGAAATTGTAGTATCATTACCTATCTTTCTTTTTGCTATTGCTAGAAACAAAGGATATAAACTTTTACTAAAATCTATTCCATCTATATTGTAAGAATCTACTACGGTTTCAAAAACTATTTCTCTTCCAAATAGTTTAACTAATTTGTTAAACATTATAATATCTTGGGTTCTAGGAGCAATCTCAAACAATTCCCAAAAGAATTTAGCTAATATCTTACCGGGATTAGGTTCATTATCTGTAATTATTTTCTTTAAATAAATATTAATTAATCCTTCAGACATATAAATTTCCTGTCCGCAAAATGGTCACTAATAACTCTATAATCCATCTCTGCTAAAAGTCTTCTGATATCAGAAGCAAACCCTATGTTTTGTCTTCCAATAATTTGAACTATATCGTAAAAATCATACTGTCTTGGGTGTTCACTTATTAAATTCCAAATGGCTTTTATTATTTTTCTTGATATTGGAGATTTATATGTTTCTAAGTAATCAAGAAACTTCATGTCTAGTATCCTCTACAAAAGTTAATGGTCTTCCAATATTAAATCCCCAAGTAAACCATCCCACGGGAAACCAAGCACTACTACCACCATTAGGAGTTTCAAAGTTTACTCTAAATGGAAACAGAATAACTTCTAATCCATACTTACGATACATTTCTTGTCTTCTTGCACCACCTAAAGATTCTATTGGTAGAAGAAAAGCAAATGGTTTACCTAACTCATAGGCTTTTTGCAAAAATTTATCTTTTATATTATATGGGGGATTTGTTACTATTACACAATCTTCTGTTGGAGTAGTAATACATTTTGTAAAATCTATACCATATGGAGGTAATATATCAGATTTAAATACTTTGAATCCTCTTCTTATTAAAGTATAATATAGATTTCCAGTTCCGCAAGCACATTCCCAAATTGGAAAGTTTTTATTTAAAAAAGGAATTAATGGATCAAGGGCATAATCTGGTGTTTGCATACTAGAACTATGCCCTTGATTCTTTAAAACAGGTTTAATGGTCTTAGCCATTAGTTCATTAATCCATCTACTATAGCTTTAGTTTCTTCTGATACTTCGGTTTCTAATTTAGCAGAAGTATTTTCAGCAGTTGCTTTTCTGGCAGCAAAGATGTCTTTCAAAGAAACTCCTCTTACCGCTTGTTCAATTTCATCTGGAACTAACTCAATAAGAACAGTAGAAAGAATTGCTTTCTTAGATAAGAGTTCTTCTGATATAGCTTCGGTTTGAGTTTCGTCTGCTTGAACTGCTCTAGTAGTATCTCTATTTTTTCCAGTAGTAGTAATCAAAAGATTGTACTTAGTCCAGTTACTAAACGCTGGATTTTTCTTTAGCATATTGGCTTCTACAGCATTAAGAGTATTAAACAAGTCTTTACCTTGCATTAAAATCTTAACAGTGTTAGAAGATTTGGCTTCAGTTGTAGTAATTATAGTTTCACATTTAGAACAAGTCGGAGAGAACTGTCCCTGAACTGGATAGTTATCGGTTCCACATTCAGGACAAGTTTTACAGTTAGTTAAATCTAAAACATTAACAATATAAATCTCTCTACTTGAAATGAATTCAGGATTATCTCTAAAACCTTTGGGATTTTCAAAATATATCTGATCGTTTCTTTTACAGATAGGACATTCTTTTCCTATACAGTGAATAGAAACTCCCTGTTTTTTAAGATAATGAGTTTGAAATCCAGGTGCTCTTTCATCCAAAAGTCTAATTACTCTATCACCTTGGCGTAAATCCATGAAAGGAAGTCTAGTTATTGTTTTGTAATATGAGGGTTTTTCAGGGGTATCTGTAGGCATTTTAATTTTCCTTTTCTAATTTAATGTTTGTTTGAGTTGATAGTTTGCCGTTTAAAATATATTTAATTGAGTCTAATAGTTGAATTCTGGTTTCCTCCAATAGTTTTATAATCTCCTCTGGTGATTTATTTTTGAAGGTCTTGTATAATTCCAAATACTTATTGAGCATGATTTCCATTTCAATCAACTGAAGATATCTTAACTTCCCAACAAGTTCGTGGTTCATCATAATATCTTCCGGAAGACCTTCAATAACATCTTCAAATGTTACATTCTTATAATCCCCCAAAGAGTAAAGTCTTTTAGATGCAATAGTTCTATTCATCCTTTTCCTCACCTTCTTTTATATTCACAATATTATAGCACATCTTGTTTATCTTGTCAAGTAATTCAGGATTTTCATATAAAGTTCTGGATGCTTCTACACTTCCTTGACCTAGTTTAGTATCTTCAAAACTATAATACGGTCCTCTAACTTGGATGATTCCCAATTTAGTAGCAAAGTTAACTGTGTCTTTTACTGAGTCTATTCCTTTACCAAAGATTAATGGGAAGTTAAATGTTTTTAGAGGAGCAGCTAATTTGTTTTTCTTAATAGTAAATTCAACTGCATTACCAATAATCTCTTTATCAGAATCTTTAATCTTATCTCCAGCATATAAATAAATTCTTAAAGAAGCAATATGTTTTAAAGCGTGTCCACCTGGGGTATCATAGGTTTTTATATAAGCACCAATCTTGTCTCTCAACTGGTTTATAAAAACCATAGCAACATTATTAACTTTAACATTATGGTGGTTGCGTCTTAAGAATTTAGATATAAGTCTAGGTAAAAGACTTACTTGAGAGTCTTCAAACTTATCTTCTTTTTCTTTTTGTGGAGCAAGAGCACCGATAGAATCTAAGATTATAAGACTAAATTCTCCAGATGAAATTCCTTCTTCTGCTAATCTAAAACAATCTTCTGCTGTGTCTGGTTGGAGAATTATTAAATTAGCTTCGTCATAATCTCCAATAATCTGTTTAGTATATTCATAATTCATACCGTGTTCTGGGTCTAAATATAAAATCTTTCCGTTTAGAGCCAAAGCATTTTTACAGATATCTAAAACTAATGTTGTTTTACCAGCAGATTCTGGACCAAAGATTTCAGTAAACTTGCCTTTAGGAATTCCCCCCACTCCAATTGAAGTATTTAAACTAACAGAACTAGTAGGAATAACTTCTACTTTAGAATCTGTTTCCTCATTAACTAAAATAGAATCAAAAGCGTCTTCAAATTCCTCTGTTATATTTTCTAAAAAAGTTTTCTTTTTTGCCATATTTACTCTGCGTTTTTATTCATTTCAATATTTAAATTATTTTCATATTCTTGTTCTTGATCTTTGGTTAAATTTTTAACAATACAAAATTCAACGTCTTCATAATTCATTGTTTCACTTTTCAAAACATAATTATTAATAATTGGTTCTTCAGAATCAGATTCTCTAATAAAAGAAACAATATGTGGTACATATTTTCTACTTAATTTATCATAAGCATTTACAATATAAATCATTTATTTACTCCTGTATATTTATTTAAAATTTTAATTATAGTTTTATTTGATATGTGTTTACCGCAACGTACACATTCCGCACCCACTATAAAATTACTATCATGATAATAATACAAACTATCTATTGGATTTCTTTTCAATTCTGATTCATTTAGTAATTTAAATAGATGTCTTTTCCTACACTTTCTTTTATTTTGACCAGACAAAGTCTGTAACTCCTTTTACAGCAGGGGGTATATTAACTAAAAATTCTGCCTCTGTATCTTTCATTGCTTTCTCACAAAATTCTTTTACTTTAATTTCTAAGCCCTCTTTATTAATAAAGTCAACCACTACTTCATCATGAACAGTTAAGATTAATTTTATATCTTCACCAAATGGATTATTATAATACATGTTACATAAAGCTTTTTTAGTACAATCTGCTGAAGTACCTTGAATAACATGGTTAACTCCTTCTCTCTTTATTGAGTCAAACCAAGTACTTTCATCCCTATAATCTCTGAATAATTTACGATCTTCAAAATATCTTTTGCGTCCTAAAACAGTTGAAGAGTATAAATTTTTGGCAACAAAATCTCCAATAGCTACACTAAACTCTTTTATCTTAGGATAAGAATTAAAAAAAGCGTCTATGTATTGTTTGCCTAAATCCTGCGGAATACCAAAGTTTTTATAAAGACCGAACTCTGTGGAACCATAACCCATTGCAAAGTTAATATTTTTAGCTGTATCTCTTATAACTCCAACTTTGTTTGCTGTCAGTTGATGAATATCATCTCCTCTCTGGAATGCTTCAGTCATAGATGGTTCTCTACTGATAGAAGCCATTACTCTTAACTCTTGTTGTTCATAATCCAATGTTAAAAACTTATGGCCTTCTGGTGCTATAAAGCAAGTTCTATAATTAGAACCTCTTTTAATGTTCTGCATGTTAGGATTACTAGAAGACAGTCTACCAGAAGCCGCCCCTAACTGATTATATTCACCGTGTATTCTTCCTGTTATTGGATGAATATGACTTAGAAATTTCTCTCCATAAGTAGAAAACTCTTTGCTTTTTTCTCTGTAAATAAGCAACTCTTTTATAATATCTGATTTATCTAGAAGTTTATTAATTGTTTTCTCGTTGGTATTCTTAACGTTTAATTTATAAATCTTATTTAAAATCATTAGCAATTGTTTGTTTGAATTTAGATTTATATTCTCTTCTAACCAAGAAGAAATAGAACCGGTGTCTGTTAGTTGTTCTAAAGTACTTTGTAACTTTTTAGTTTTAGCAGGAATACAAATTTCATTTACAACTTCTAAACAGTTTTTAAATTTCAAATTACTAGTATTAAGAATATCAGAAACCATTCTCTTTTTAATTGATTTACTTAGACTAACAAGTTCTTCACCAACTTTTGTATAAATAGATTTCCATTTTTCGATATTTAAATTAACGCCGTTTAGTTCCATTTCTACTAAGACAGGTAATAATCTATTCTCTAATTCTAAAATTTTAAGTTGGTTCTGTTCCCCTAGTTTTTGTACTTGTTGTTCTTTTATTTGAGAAAAGTATTCAACATCCAAAGCAGCATACATCAAGTGTTCTTGATTTAAATTTATATTATAATTATCAATAAAGTCTGAGCGAACATCTTTCTCTAAATTAGTCATACAGTATTTACTTACCAGTTCTTTTAGAGAATAATAAGGACTTCTTAATCCATTATTAATAAGTGCTTCTGCTACAAAAGTATCATAAATCTTAGTGGGCTCAAATTTAAAATATTGTTTTAGAAACTTAAGATCAAATTTTAAATTATGTCCTAAAATTAATTTAGGTTTAACATAACTTAGAACAATATTAATAACTCCAGAATGTAGATTTCTAACATCAAAGATAAATGTTTTATCAGCAAATCTAATCTGGAGTAATATTATCTTATTTATAAACGGATCAAGCCCATCAGTTTCTATATCGAGAGAAACTTCTTGGGCTTGTTCTATTTCAAAAAAAGTTGTAGGTAATATGCTTGTGTTTTGTATGAGAGTAAACATTAAGTCTCCAAAGTTTAGGTTATTATACCACAGAATTTATCAGTTGTCAAGTTTTTAATTCGGATAATCTTGTCTTATTTGTCTAAATTCCGTATGTATTATTACTTATTCTATATTAATTAAATACTATATTATACTTATTGTGTTATATATAATGCTTATATATAAGAGAAATAAGAACAAATGTTCTATCTACTTGACTTTTCTTTTGGAATATGATATAATAGTGACCATGAATGGGAAAAAATATATCTGTAGTGCTTGCGGAAAAGCAAAATTACTTTCTGGTTTCTATACAAAAATAGAAAAAGGTAATCAATACAAGTCTAAATACTGTAGAAAATGTAATGATAATTCAAGATGGAGTGATATATTACAAATGTGGATGCCAGAAGGATACTGGAAAAGATAAATCATGGGTAGACTTGAAGATTTAATCTCAAGGGATTTTTCTATTGAGGGAAATGGTCGTTGGTTAAGAACCCGCGAACATAACTCTCTAGTTATTGATTCAGAAGAACAAATGTTCTATTGGAACAGTCAGGGCATCTTTGGTAATATCTATATTTGGCTTACTAAAATTAAAGGATATTCTAATGACCAAGCCAAAGAATACCTACGCAATTTAGATAAATACCAAGACACTTTTGTTTCTGTTCTCAATGGAAAGAAAGAAGAAGTTCTAGTTTATCCTAAGTTAGTTGACATCTTTTACGAGAATGGTAAAAGAAACTCAAGGGAGTACTGGTACAAAAGAGGAATTAATGACCAGTCTATTGATATGTTTAGATTGGGGTATTTTGAAGGTTGGTACATGGTTCCAATTTTTATGGATGGAACTTTTAAGAATTTTCAGATGAGGAGGGAAGACCCTAAAAGAATTCTTCCTTGGTATAGAAGTCTTGGGCCTTTGTTATTTAATTCAGAAATCTTAAAATTAGTTGATCGTGTTTATATTACTGAAGGTCCATTGGATTGTATTACTATGGTAGAACATGGGTTTCCAGCAGTAAGTCATAATGCAGGATCGGAGTATTTTTCTACTGACTGGTTTAAATATTTTATTAGACAGAAAGAAATTTTTGTCTTGTATGATAATGATTCAGCAGGAGAGAAAGGAGTAGAAAAAGTAGTTAAAGTTTTAGGTGAATCGAGATGTAAGATTTATACATTTGGGGGATATAATAAGGGATTTGATCCCTGTGATTTCTTTGCTGGAGGGGGCACTAAAGAAGAATTAAATCTTTTAATAGAGAAAAATGCTAAGTTTTTAATGGAAATTTAATATTTAAAAAATTCCAGAAAATTAAAATCGCGTTTTAAGACAATTTTAGAAAGGATTAAATTAATTTAATGGCTGATTTAACGGAGAGAGAAAAAGAACTACTAGGATATATTGATAAGTTATTGAAGTTTCACTCATTGTTAATTACAATATATACTGAGATAATTAACCTATATGCAGAGACTAATTTTATACTTGGGTTTGCTACAGAAAACATTAAGAAAATAGACCCATTTAATACTACTAAAGTTATGATAGAAACTCTTAATAAGAACTTTGGTACAAGTTATTCTGTTTCAAATCTTAAAGAGGAATTAGAGAAAGAGGTTAAGAAAGAGGAAAAGATTCAATGACATTACAGTTTACAAAGACTAACCCCAATGCGTTTGCTCCTACTAGAAAATTTCCCACAGACGCTGGAGCAGATTTATATGCTTTAGATAGCGTTTTAATAGACGAAGGAAAAATTAAATTGGTGAGAACCGGGGTTAAAGTAAAAATACCAAAAGGTTGTGTGGGTTTCTTTTGGCCAAAAGGTAGAAGTGATTTTTTAATTGGGAGTGGGGTTATTGATGAGTCTTATCAGGGGGAAATGGTAGTTAAGATTTATAATTCTTGTGATTATCAATTGGTTATCAAACGTGGAGAACCAATAGTTCAATTAGTAATTGTTCCTGTACTAACTGAACCTGTTGAAGAAGTAAAATTGGAGGATTTATTTCCAGAGAAAACTGACCGGGGAGAAACCGGGGGAATTCACAAACTGTATCCAGACTTAATTTAATGCTTTTTGTTCTTTTCTATATTAAAAAATATTTCATATTCTTTTGAACAAGCCCAATTTGCTATTTTTCTTAGGCCAGTATTAAAACCATACTGGCCTTTTTCAGTAAAGGATATCGGAAACAATAATAATCTAATTAAACTATCAAGTACTGAAAAAATTCCTTCAACAATTGATAATAAACAGATTATAATGTTTCTAATATAAAGAGTTTTTTTGTTTATCATTTTAATTCTCCTATTAAAAACACCTAGTTAACTAGGTGTTTTTATTTACAAAGATAATATCCCGATTGTAAGTAATAAAATGATGATTACTAAAAACATTACATTTACATATCCAGGGGCTTCTCCTAACAACCCGGCTGGTTCTCCAGTATATTTATTGTGTCCAAATAGAACCATATAAACAGCCCACAAACCAAACGCAATAAGTATGTAGTATATCATTGTTTATTCTCCTAATGCAATACGAGCATGATAATCACATGCCTCAATCCAACGTTTTACTATTTGGTCTTTAGGACAATTCTTGTGTATCTCAGTAACCAACTTATGAATATCATCTGCCATATCTTTTAGTTTTTCTTTTAAGTCTTTTATCTCAGCGTCGCGGGCGGCAGTATTTGCGCTTCCCCTATCGTCGCGTCCACAGTATATGCAGGTCATTTCTCACCTCCCAGCACCTTGTCTTTTGGCAGAAGATGACGCCATGCCAATCCCAAGCATATTCTTGAGATATGACTTGGGTTAACCTTATATTTTGCGGCAAGATTGCTTAGGCTAAAACCAAGTTTCTTGAGACTTCTGATTTCTAAAACATCCTGACTTGTAAGTTTATGAAACGGATTCATTTCTCCGTATTGGCATGTTCCGTGTTCTTTCAGCCTATGTTGATTTTCGCGGGCCGTTTCATACCTCAAATTGGATAGCTTGTTATTTGTTTTGTTGCCATCCAAATGAGAAACCTCTTTACCTTTTGGTCTTGGCCCGACAAAAGCCAATAAAACCAAACTGGCAACGCGGTAGTGTTTTTTCCAGCGCCGGTCAAATAATGCGATCTGTAAATACCCCCAATCGTTAAAAGATGCCTTCATTATCAACGGCTCTTTTCTTTTTACGCCGCGATACGACAGACTCCTAATATTACCAAGATCGGATACATCGTATCTTCCTTCCCAACTGGGTATTGACTTCCAATTCTCATCTATCATTTTGGTTTTCCATCCTGGATCGGGGCGGGCCGGTCTGTTGCGCGACGGGTCAGGTGATAGACCGGCGTAACTGACTTCTCGCGATGGTATATTTGCCCTATCCACAACGCAGGTACTGGCATTTCCGCTCCGCGCGAATCACAAACGTCCCCATTTTGTACACTCTCGCCTTCGTCCAACTCCCTCCGCTCCTCTTTCGGCGGGGAGGCGGGATGCGGACAATTAGCCTCCGCTTTAACAATTACTTCCCTTCCATCCCTCAGTAAAATACTTCCAAGATTTTCTCCATGCCCACAACACGCTCCGGATGTATAAATTCCTGCGTCATTGAGTGCTTGAACGATTGGGGCAATACACCTATCGACATCCTTATACGCCCAACGATGACTTCCGGTATGTGACATTAGATCGGAAATAGGAACTCTCAGAATTACTACATCGCCGTGTTTACACATTTTTATTCTGCCTTTCCATACTTTTCTTCTGCAAAAATGGTGGCCGCAATTAGGAGTATGGCAAATTTTCGGGCGTCCTTTGCGGTCATATCCGGTTCTTGTAAACTTATAGTTGCCACAGGCATTTCTTCGCTTGGCGGAAACACATCCACGCGATAAGCGCCGGTTGAACCATAATTTAGCGCATATCCGTCATCGCCCTTGATGCTGTCAATGGTTATTTTGGTACACTTCTCCCCGCCCTCGGGGGCCGCAGGGGAGGCGGGATGCTTCGGGCAGACCGATGCGTCAACGATGTCGTCCATGTCGCACTTGGTACACCCCTCCGCGCTGGCTTCACGAACAAGAGGCCTTATCCACCCGGTTCCATGCAAGGCATCGGCGATTTCCTGTTCTACAAAGCCCATACAGCCACACAAATTCGGTGTGTCAACCAAACAATTTGTTACGGCGAAGGGAGAGTGAACGGCCCTTCTATGGCCGCAACCTTCACGGGCACAAATATCTTCTTGCGTCTTCACAGGTTTACTGTTGTCCACTTAGACCTCCTTATCTTCTTTTTCATCGGGGAAATATTCAAGAGTAACTCTAATTCTTCCTTGCCATTCACCAGAAGGTACAATAGCAATAATTGCTTCTTCAATATCTTCAGCACTTAACAAGTCTTCTATAGATTCAAATCCATTATACTCTTTTGTCCATTTGACTTTTGGTGATGTAGCACAGTAGTATTCAAATTTTTGTATTGTTGACATTATTATTCATTCCTATTTAATATACAATCAATGATTTTAGTTTGTCTATAGTGTTCAGGAGGAATAATCCCTTTAATAAATCTAGTGTTCTTTTTAGACCAAGTGCTCTTATTAAAGATTTTTAATAGTTCCTCTTTAGTTAGTTCTCTACTATAGAAACAGTGATTTGTAGAACTATGTGTTTTATTAAAACAATCAAGTATATTATCTACAAAATGTTCATTAGTAAATATAGTTTTAAGTTTATGTTCAACAGCATTAACAATATTATGATTTCCTCTATAACCATAATGTTCATCAATAGAAAAAGACCTTAATAAACAGTAAATTAAATAATAAAGATATGGTTTTATAGAGTGTGCAACATTTGGTTTAGCTTCTAATTTTAAAAGCAAAACTTTTATCTTTATATTTGCTTCTATATTAGGTTCGGAATTTCCATAGTCATGTTGATTTTTAGATAAAAAATATGAACTTTTAAGTTTTGAATCTATGTACCCCTTTTTTTCTATTTCTGTTTCTTTTATAATGTTAACTTTAGCTATTTGTTCTATGAATTTATTAATAATATTAATATTAAATTCTTTGAAAGTTTGTACAGATAGATAATATTCACTTTCTAAATCAGTAAATTTAAAAGGTGCAAGACAAACTGGAGCACTACCCATGAAATCGGATTTACTGATTACTTTTAAATATTCGATGTGCGATTTAATAGCATCTTCTTTAGTTTTAGAAGAAAACCATGCAAAGGACATAATTAATTCCTTTCGGGATCAGGAGGATTGTCGGATTCTTCTTGTTCGTCGGTTCTACCAGCCTCATAAATATTTAATAGCAGTTCTCTAATCCTATTTTTACCAATGCTGTTCATTGCATATGCTTCTATTTGTTTTTCTTCAGTTACTATTTCTAATACTTTAAACACTTGCTTATTTAAATATTCATTTAATTTATTCATATTAAATTTCTTTCATTAATAAATAATTTTGATTTGTAGTTCTTCTACTTCTAATATCAAAAATTAATTTAAATCCTAGATCATTAATAAGATAGTCCCTGTGTGAACTAATAACGCTTGTTACTATCAATCCTGTATAATCTAAGTTTTTTATTAAACCTAGAACAGCTTTTATTGAGTCTTTTGTTTCAGATTCTGTTTCACTATCAATATTACCTAAAATTATAAATGAACAATTATATAAAAAATTAGACAGTGAGAATCTAAACTCTGTTTTAACATTTCTAATTTCAACTACTCTGTTATTTTCGTCTTTATTAAGACAATAGTGGCCCGGAAGCTCAGGAATTTCCTTACCAACATCCCATCTATCTATTAAATAAGATAAATACATTTTGTTCTCCCTTAGGCATCCATCAAATCGTGTTGTTCTTCGCTCAGTTTGTTAATAACTTCTTTTAAGTCTTCTTGTTCTTTTATAGGAATAGGAGAAGATTTTAATCCATTACCTTCTACCCAAGCTTGTTTATGCTCTCTGTCTATAATGAAGCCATATCCAAAACTTGAATCTATTCGTTGAACAAAGGTATCCATTTTTAACTCCTATTTTATTTCTTTTATGAAAAGTCCAACCTCATGTTGAGAATGAAGATTAATATTAGAATGGATCATTTTATATCCTAAAGACTCTACTGTCTTTCTGCATACATCCCACTCTAAAGGAAAGGATAAAAATACATTTGCATATTTTAATTTTTTAGCTATACATTCTGTAATCTTAATCTTTTGTTCTGTATACGATCCTCCTATTTCCGTTACAACAATCCAAGAACAATTGTTTGGAAATTCCTGAACAAAAAAACCTCCCCCAAATTCTACAAATGCTACATTTAAAACTGTTCTTCTTCCACTTTCAGAAGAACTAATATTACAATTTAGATCTGTTTCTTTTTTTATTATTTCTTTCATAAGATTAAGTTCATTATATTGAGCCAGTTCACATAAATATCCTGACATCATAGTATATCATCCTCATCTTCATAGATAGAAAAAGTTCCATCAGGATAGAACACTATAGAAAAAGAATCTGATTGCAAAACAATTTCATCTACCTCCTCAGAAACCTCAAAAGTAAGAACGTCCTCCCCCTCATTAATAAGTAATTCTTTAACCTTTTCATTAAGATTTATAAACTGTGCGTTAGACATTTTTAAATCTCTCCTCTGGTATTTCTTCTTCTGCTTCAAGAAATACCTTTTTTATTTCTCGAATTTTAGTGAATGATTCGTAGTAATAAATGTCTTCCACAACAACATTTTTTAAGTTATTCATATCTATCCATGTGAAAGCATCCTCCGCTGATTTAAATTTTATTGATTCTCTTAGACTATTAGTTGTAATAGCAGCATCTACATAATAGAGTTTACTATCAATATCTTTAACTGTAATAAATTCTTTTGTGATTAACTGTTGTTCATTCATTTTCAAAAACCTTTTCATAAAAATTGATTGGTCCCCTACCATGATAATCGTAGTGTTCTCTGTGGAAGATTAGTTCATCTATTCGTTCAAAAAATTTATAGTAAGGAACTCCAGGAACATCTTCATAACCGTCAAGTCCATCTGACTCAAGATATTCAGAGAGTCTTTCCACTAATCTTCTACCAGTTGTCTTAGTTTTACAGAGAATATCAGAATTTAAAACAGCATTAGCAGTTAAGAGAATCCACGATAATACTTCTCCTCTTGGTAATTTGTTATCAAATCCTATTTTAATTTCTAGAGAAGATTTTTGTTCCCCAAACCAAGTATATCTTGTAGTTTCCATATCTAATTTTATTTTGAAATGGAATAATTCTGTAATAATTCTCTTTAAAATTTCTTTTCTTTTTTGAGTTAATTGTTTTCCATCTGTTGGAAGATACAGGATTATTTCAACAGGACCAGAATCTTTTCTTTTTTGATGTTCTATATTGTATGCATGAGCACTTCTTTCCCTACAGGTTTCTTGTCCAGAATCAAAATTTAAATCTTTTCTCTTAACTACAATTCTGTTGTTCATTTTACATTCTCCGCTTTGATTTAGGAGACAGTTTAAAGTATTCGTTCCAAATGGAAGTTCTAATTCCTTTGTCTCCAACTAGTGCCGATGCTCTAAGCAGGGAAAGTTTTCTACCAATTGCTTTAATAAAAACATCACTAGGACTACAGTAAGAAAGTCCCTTCGCAATTAGATTTCCATTTTTAGAGATTGAACACTCTGTTCCATTTACTTCTCTGTTTGGATCGTTTGCTAAAATGCCTTTAGTATTCGTGTAGTAAAACTTAACCTGATAGAGATTGTCATTAACCTTAAGCCGCAACATGGAATCCTCCTGTATAGGTTGACGAATATGATTGATATGTATCTTTTTTACTTCTAAGTACTTCTATTTTCCTATTAAACCAAAATCCTCCGTTGAATTCTTCTAAATTAGATATAACTTCTTTTCCTGTTAATATAAAATGTGTTTCGCTCTCATTTCCTAGAATTGCTATATAAGAAGATGAGTTTATATTTCCAGCTAAAAACAATATCTCAGTGCTATCTGGAACTGACCACCCGCTTTCTTTTGCTCTTGTTTTTAATTTTTCTAGATCTGTTTGTTTTGATTCTGTTTCTTCTTTAGCCTCCTTTTTAGCATCCTCTAAGGCTTCCAAAATCTCTTGTCTACTTTTCATGTATTAACTCCTTATTTACCAGTGCATAACTAAATTAAAAAATTCATTTGCTTCCGGAGAACTTACCATAAATTCCGGATGAAACTGCACGGTTAAAATATTATTTTTGATGTCTTCTACAGATTCTATAATACCTTTATAAGTAGAAGTAGTTATTTTAGTTAAGACTGGATTGTTCTCATTAACTTTAACTCCTTGATGATGCATAGAATTAACAGTTTCAAATATATTTTTAATAATAGATTTCTCTTTTGTAAACTCTAATTTATGAGTTCTTTCATGATTAATTTCTTCAGCATAAATATCCTGACAAAGTTTTGCTCCATATATTTTACTACAGATTAGTTGGTGTCCTCTACAAACGCCTAATATTTTTATTCTACCTGCAAAATGAGTTCTTATCAAGGTGAGAATTTTAAGTTCTATTTTATCTCTTCGTTCATCACAATAAGATGATTTATTAGGTTCCTTATATATACTAGGACTTATATCACTTCCTCCAGTAAAAATTACAACACCAGACCTTTGTAAAATATCAGTATTTATATTATCGTCCTGTTCTGTTATAACACTTAAACCTGGAATAAAACGACTGAATTCATCATAAAAAGCCGGATATGCTAATGAAATCATTTCTCTCTCCTAACCTAAAGATATTGCAGTTATAATTTTAGATAGACTTCTAGAACCTTCACCAGAATGTTCTTCTTTACATTTAGGACAAACAATAAGTCCGGTTTTAAACAGCCGTTCTAATTTTAGAACACTTTCTATAGCACCACATGTATCACAAACAGCAACAATGTCTTCCATGTTTTCTACTTTTCCGCATCTCTCACATTTATATACTGGAGTTGAGGCTTCTTCCCTTTGTTTTATACTAATAGTAGATGGTCTTAGTTGTGTCCTAGTTGTACCCATACTCTTACAGGTAATTTCAAATATATTAGAGCAATCTATGTTTAGAATTTGTTTACAGTTCTTATGATAGAGTTGAACAGTCATTTTTTTTCTCCTTTTATTCGACCGCATTCCAAGCGGAACCCGGAGCTATATTAGGATAAAAAACTCTCTTTCTTTTTGAAACTAGGTCATTAATTATTACTTTATATTTGTTTTTAATTTCATTAATAGTGTCTGAATATTCTGCAAAACCATTTGTATTTACGAGCACATAAGGTTTTTTATCCTCTTTCTTTACAAAGATTGATATAACCCCAGGAAGACTTGCTTGATTAAATTCTACACACCTTTCCTCATCCTCTTTCATATCTTTAAAATCTTTTGTGCCTAATGTTAATAGTGCTTCTATATTTATATGTATACTTTTACCTATCTCAGTCGGTGTATTACTATCACTTCTGGGTGGTAATGCTACATTTATTGTTTTTGGAGCTAAAGGAAGTTTAGTAGCATTTACTTCATCCATTAACTTCTTAGCTGATTTCCAGTTTAAATTTGGGCATTCACCAGAAGTTATAATCCCTATACTATTTATATTATCTTTTATATACTTTCCCAGAATGCTGGCTCCCATATAAGTACAAATAAAGTCTGCCCCATTTATTGTTATAATTCCAGGCATTAGTTCTTTTCTATAATAATTATTCATTTTAATAAGAGAAGCTAAATTACCCCATAGATTCACTCTAAATAACATATCTGTAGCTGTATCTATAAAAATAACTGTTCCGGTTGCAAGTGATTTATCTGGAAACCCATATTCTGGATTAACTGGTTTACAATTTGTCATATCGTAGGCTATTTTATTTCTTACTATATCTAAAAGTAAAGATACTGGTTTTCCTTCTTCTACTAATTTGTTTATATATTTTTCTGCAAAATCAATGTTTGGTTTGTATGTCGTAACATTATAGTGTCCTTGGTATTTTGAATATGTTAAAGTAAATCTTCCATTAGCGTATGAAATGTTAACATAATCATCCATAGACCCAGCAAACGGTCTTAGAATATAATTGGGATTTTCTTTTATATTTTCTACATAGATCGGTGCAGTAATTTCTGTTAAATATTCTCTAATAAAATTTGGTTCATATAAAGTTTCATATTCCATTAGCTTGTCTCCCTTTAGAAGAAATTTTAATCATTCCTCTTCCAATTAGAAGAGGTTCTATCTCTTGTTTAATTGTACCCTTGTCTACATGAATAGCCGCAGAAATAGTATCTAAGCTTGCTCTTTCTGCTACTCGAATAAAGTTTAGATATCTTGTGTGTATTTCTGTTAAACCATCTACCACATCTAAAACTTCTGCAATAACGTCCCTCATTATTTCAGGAGTCTCAATTTTAATTCCTCCTCGTAAAATTCTCTCAACTCTACTACATAATTGTAGTAGAATTCTAGGATTACCATTACAGTTATTAACTATTACTAGTAATAATTCTCTGCTCAAAGGTAATCTATTATAAGCAATTCTTAATAGTTCATCCTCAGTATATTCTCTCATAAAAAACTGTACACATCTATTTACAAATGGTTCTTTTAAAACTGCTACCTCATTTGTAGCAAAGATAAATGTATTTCTTCTTGCATCTAATAATGGATACAGTGTTTCAGGTTCTTCTATTTCATGACACTCATCAATGAAATGAACTCTAAACTTAGGATTTAAACTAACTTCTCCATTCTTAGGAATAAGATATTCACTTTGTAGAGCACCTATGAAAACACAACAAGAAAGTCCAAGTTTCGTTTTACCATACCCACTTGGACCTCTAAATAAAATGTTTTCATTTGCTCCATCTCTTAATTCTGGTAAGAGAAATCTTAATTCTCTTAGAATATGCTCTTGGCCTATTATCATTATTTTCCTTTAGGAAAAAGACTGAATCCTATAGAAACAATATTATTCTTTTTTTCTTTCCAATTCCCTTGAGATATAAATTCTTTATTGCAATCCAAAAAATCATGTAGTATTTTATGATAAGTATCAATATTCATTGATCCGCAAAATAAACCACCATCTTTCAATTGAATTCTAATATTCCCTTTTTTATTCATATTATATCCCTATCTTATCTACTAAGAATCTAGCATAAATATCTGCTGTATTTTCGTTTAATCCTGGTGCAGAGTTTAATTCAAAGACAACATATTCTTTTCTTTCAGGATCATAACCAACATCTGCTGCAAAGAAATGTGATCTAGGAGATACTGCGATTACTTTTTGAATCATTGCTTTTAGCTTGGAATATTTATTTTCAATGTCTTCTCTAAGAGAGAAGTGATATCCGTGTCCAATGTTTCTAATTGGAGTTGGACCTTCTGGACCTTCTGGTTCTTTAACAAATAAACGAACAATCTTTCCATCAAGAACATGAACTCTAGCTTCAAAATTAGTTTTAATAAACTGAGTCCATTTGTATTGCCTGTCCCAATTTCTTGCAAATTCTTGTTCGTTTCTAGCTACAACTATTCCTCTTCCACCACAACCAGTTAGAGTTTTTCTAATAAGAACAGGATAATGTCTTGGTGCTTCTCTGTTAAAGAACTCAGGCGTATAAATTCCAACAGCATTCATAACATCAGAAAATACACCTTTATTTACACAGAATTGTACAAAATCCGGAGGATTAAATTCAGTATCCTCCACTCTTCCGTGTACTCTTGCAGAATTTCCGTATCTTAAAAGTATACCGCGTTTAACTTTATCAGGATCATCAGTTATATAAATATCTTCCCCTGTAATTCTTTGTATACAATCTCTTAATAATCTAGCGGATGGCCAACTAACCGGAGAAGTAAGAATTTTTTTTCTCATTTTAAGTTTCCTGTTCTCATTGCTTCGAGGGTTTTATTGTCATTCATCCACCAAGGAAATTCTACTCTCTTAAAGATATCTTCGTAGTTATAATTATTTCTATTGAGAATCTTTTCCCACGTCTTTTTTCTATTCTTTGTAATTAGTTTTGCTTCATTATCCACAAACGGTTTCAAAATCATAGTATAAAAATCAACCAAATCATCTCTAGTTGAAGAGATTAGTGGTTTCTGCATTGTTAAGAAGAATAATTTATCAATTTCCCACATTGATATTTCGAATCTATTACACATGTCCACTATTTTTACATGAATTTGGTCTAAATCATCTTCACCATAAGAAGCTGCACGACTAGCAACAGCAACAGGAGGATAAACATACGGCTCTTTTTCTACAACCTCTCCTACCTTTTTTACTGTAGTATCTTCTAACAAAAAGATAGAATTATCTGGAAGCAGTTTAGCATCTCTATTAAAATCATAATCTATTTTAGTATTAAATATTAATTCAGAAATATTTTTGAATTTTAACATTGCCTCGTCAAGAGTAGCTCTTTCAGTATTAAATATAACACCTCTACTCTTTTTGCCCGTTTTAGTTGTAATATCAAACTCTAATTGATAAACTGTAGCTTTACCTCTTACAATATAATAATTTTGTGTTGGTTTTTCATAAATTATAAAAGCAAACTTTCCAGCAAAATCTTTATAAGTATTTATTATTGCTTGTGGTAGGTTGTTTTCACTTCTTTTATATTCTTTTTGCAAAAGCAGAAGAAAATTTTCCGTATCTATATTGGTATATGGAAGAAATGCTTTTCCTTCATAAGTCAAAGTACCATTGTGTACCAATACCAAATCTTTACTTTGAAAAGGGTGTGCTTTGTCGGCAGTTATAAACTGCCTAAATCCAACAGATGCTTGTCTTACATGAAAAATTACTCCATTACCAAAATTATATTTAGGAAAAATTTCTTGTCCTAGATTTGTTATTTGGGAAGCTGCTAAGTGTGTCTTCCATATAACTCCGTTACTATCCATAAAACCGAAACCATCTCTATGTGATACGCGAGAATTTTCTACAGATGTTAGATATACTAACATAGCATTAAGATAAGCATTTTTACAATTAGAATAACTTAATTGGCACATTTATCAACCACCTCTCATTAATCTTATAAATCTTGCTTCTGTCCATCTTTCATTTCCCCTACGATTTTCTACAAAATTAACATTTCCGTCTGTTTTTAATATATATCCATCAGGAACACTTATTCCTCCAGCAAGTAGTTGTGGATCGACTATACTTACATTGGCAGGATTTATTTCTATTATATTGCCCCCTTCAAAAATTCTAATTGGTTCAACTACAAATTGTATTCTTTGTCTTTCAGGAGCAACTAATTCTCTAGGATCAAATCTCGGACCTCTTTCTTCATTTCTTTCTCCGCCTCTTTCACCTCTTAAAACATGAATGTCAACAAAGTTAGGTGTTTTAACTGATTTTAAACTTATTAATTCAGGATGATAATCACTACCTTTAAATGGAGAGTCATATCCCTGTTTGTGCGTGAAACAGTATTCCTTGTCTATATTAATGTGTGGAGTTTGTTTAATAATCTTTTGTACAATACTGTAAGTTTTTTCACTTAAGTTTGTTCTATCAGCAAAGATATTAAAAGTATTTACTATTTCTTCTTTACTTCTATCAAGATAGATAGAATTTTTACTTAAAAAGTCTCCTGTTTTCAGAGTATCATAAGAAGATACCATGGCTAAATCAACAAACTTAGTACATACTTCCAAAGCTGCCATGATGTAGTCTACATTTAATGTTTTATTAAATACTCTGAATTCCAAACTTCCTTTTTGAATCAAGGAAAGGAGATTTAACCAATGATATCTTACAGGAGAATAATGATCCCCTGCTCTACCTCCATCGCGAGCTGTTGCATAATATCTCCACCAAAACTCTTTAACATCTTTAGCATCCAGTAAATCTTTTATATTAAAAACTTGGTGGCCCTCTGTAGAAGAATATTTAACCACTGTAGGACCGTATTGAGTTATAGGTCTACAATATATATGATTATTTTTATTACCTCGATGTTCATAACCAAAACCACCCAAATAAAAATAAAAATCTTCTAAGTTGGCTCCCAATCTTACAATTGATTTTAAAATTCTTAAGTTATATGGAACACTTACATGAAAATGTATTCCACTTCTTTCCGAAGTTAATGGTTCTCCTATTTTTCTTAGAAAAACAGTTAGAGTGTTTAAATTATCTTCTATTTGGTCTTTATTATTATAATCCATTATTGCAGATACATATTCTACACCAGTAACTATTTCATCAGGTCTAAAAAACTTTTTTAACTTTTCAGGAAAACTGTCTACTAAAACTCCGTAAATACTTTTTCTATCTGTTTCAATACTGGCATCTCTATTTTCATGCCAACGACTCAGTACGGCTTTTTCTTCATCACGTACCGCTCTCATATCCCCCATACGAATAGCGTAATCTGTTTCAAACTCTATTCCTAGAGTTTCTCCAACCAGCGTTTCAGGCGGCATTTATTTCCCTCCGTCTTTAAATCTAGCTAAAAAAGTATCAACTTCTTCCTCTTCTTTAGAGGGTTTAGCTATATATGGATTATTACAGAGTTCTTCAAATCTAGAAATTACATTACTAGTCGGTTCTTCTTGGGAAAATTTAACCACGTGTTTAGTTTTTCCATCATCAATTAATACGGTTAAATCTATATCGTTGTAATAAAGCTTGTACTCCTTTCCACTTTTAAGATCATTATATGAAACATAATTTTGTAAGTTATCCATACTTTCTCCTTTACTTAGATTTTCCGCAAACAGTACATCTCCAACCAGCACCGGTTTTGATTTTATTATGAACTCTGTTTCCTCTTCCATATTTCTTATCTTGATATGCGTGTGTACAAGTACACGGAAGAATCTTAGTATTATTTCCATCCATAATATCTTTACTCATTTTTTCTCCTATTAATCCCAGACAGTTTTAATTTCTTCCTCTGATAAAGCAATATACTGATGAAAAGTCCAGATTTTTTCATTAAAAGAAATTAACAAGTTCTCACAATTTACTGTGAGTACTCTGTTCATTCCATCCGTTTCACGAGTAGAAATACCAAATCCAGTTTCTTCCTTTTCTTCTCCATCTATCATTTCTGAGAATATAATTCTAGTTAAATAAGGAGGATCATCCCAACGCCATTTTTTCCTAAGTGCACGTTGTAAAGTTTTAGGTAATTCTGTTCCTCTCCAGTGTGTATAAAGATAAATACCACTATCAGTGGTTCTTTCTTTAATTAAGATGTTAGCTCTGTCACCCATTTTTTCTCCTTAGTTGTCTCTCTTCTCTACGATTTCTTTCATTATTACATTGGTTGCAAGCTAAAACGGTTCTACCTTTTATCTTTCCGCGTCTAGGATCGTTCCTAGTAAATATATGATCTACAGTTGCCATATTAGGAGGATTTCTTTTCCTCTGTTTATGGGTATGTAGAATAGTTAATTTCCCACACCAATAACAATGTGGGTCTTTATTCCATAAATTTAATTTCCTTTTCCGGTTTCCATTCATAGTTATGCAGGAAGAGACTTGAGAATTTCTCTGGAGATTTTAGGAGTAACGTTTTTCATTGATTTACAAGTAATATCACTTAGATTTTTAATTAGTTCTGAACCAACTTGAGGATTTTCCAGATATTCAATTGCTTTTCTTGCCCAATGAAACATCCCCTCAATCATATCTAAATCTTTTACCCAGTAATTAGGAAGACTTCTATATTCAAGGCCAAAACTTCTATCAGAATAAACCTGTTCCCTGAATTTACCAGCCTTACCATAGTACTTAGCTCTAATTTTATCTAATTCAACCATTTTAGAGTTTGCTATATAGAAATTACCGCAAGTAAACGCTAACAATTTAATAGCAGGAATTGGCCACTTCCTAAATGATTCGGGTCCAGAAATATGAAAATGTCCTCCACCAAATCTATAAGGAAACTTACTTACATCAAATTCATATGCTTTAAATTTCTGATCAAAAGCATCTCTATCAGGATCACATCCAAAAATAACACATTGACGAATTTCTTCGTCTTGAATTTCATAGAACTCAGTAGGATTAAATCCTACAGTTGATTTAATGATTAGTTTATTACCCGTTTTATCTGCAAAATCTTCTAGGATATCAATTGCAGTAGAAATTTTCCTAAAGAATTCTTTAGGAGTTTTAGATGGAGTCATGTTTGTCTCAAAAGCTACTCCATCTTGGATAATTTTAACATCTTTTCTTTCAAAATAAACAGGGTGCTTGGGATGTTCTTTAATAGGACTTGCTATACCTTGTTTCTTAAAAAAGATCGGAGGAATTACATTACCTTTCTTGCAAATGAAAAACTCAGGGTCGCCGCCAAACAATAAATCAGTCATCTTTTATATTCTCCATTAAACTTGGTTTATTAACTCCTAGTTTCCAATGAAAAACAAAGTTCAATTCCTAATCCAAAGATAGTTAATATTAAAGTAGTGTCGTACGTATAATAATCTTCTTCATATTTTCCATTATTATAAGCCATCCCTCGATAGGTTTTTTCAAACCTATATACTATACCAATTAGAGATAATTCTAAATGTAAAGTAGTATGTTCATTTTTTCCTTTAGAAAAGGAACTAAGTTTTATAAAGGAGAGAAGAAATCCTAATCCATGAATCTTACCTTTTTCAAAATATTTATACATATTATTTACCAGTCCATTTTGACCAGTCACAAGTAATACTATTTACAATATAACCATAATAAGTAACGCTTTGGAATACCAAACATGGCATTCCTTCTATGGTTATGCGTTCATACTCTAGATTTTTTTCATATGTAGTTTTAGGATCAGTTCCGCATCCACATAACAAAATAAAACTACAAATTAAAGCAAGTTTCCTTTTTACAGACATCTTCTCTCCTTTTAATCTAACCAAACTCCATTTTCCCATGATTCAAAGAAGTCTGAATATATTTCAGACCATTTTGCCCAAACTAACCACCTAGTTTCCATAGTGGTTGTGAAATTATTAGTATCCTTTTTAACACACGTTTTCGGAAGAAATAAAAAACCAGATTTCTCTCTCATATCCCAATGTTTAGGCATTTTATTTCCTCAATTTAGAATCAAGAGTGTATTCAATACCATCTTCAAGATCTATTAATTTAAGTAGTGTATTTAATGAAGTACTCTTAGATTCATATGTAGTATGATAACCGCACTTACCTTCTAAATAAACGTTAGGTTTTCCAGAATACATATTGTAATCTTTTATTTTTATTTTAAATTTTAATTTTTCTCCACAAACAGGACAATATTTAGGTATATTCATTTGCTTTGCTCACTAATTTCTATTTTTTGTAGAAGAGTAATAGAATCTGCAAGAACCACAACCTCTACTGTAAACGGAAGATGACAATCTTCTACCATGCGCTGTATAGTAGTTTTACATTTATGATCCGGATGGTATCTATTAGGTTTCCACACAATTTTGTGTTTAGATTTCTCTATAGTACATGTATAGATTTGGTGTCTTCCTCTATCGGCTGTAAACCAGTTTTTATATTTTATTGCTGATTCTATATTAGAAAAACAAACTAATGGTCCGCAATTAGAACGAGGAAAGGCTTTTTCTCCTAATTTATATTCAACTTCATTTAAGCGTTCTGAAGAAGAAAACATTCTCCTAGGACCTATAGGAGAATTATTTTCTACAACTACTTTATAGTAAATTTTAGGCGTCATTTTATTGTCTCCAGTACCGAAGAGGGGAGTTGAACCCCTACGAGATTCTCTCTCAAGAGTCTCTAAAACTCTCGCGTCTGCCAATTCCGCCACTTCGGTATCTATTCAGTTTTTAGTTGTCAACCACTTCGGTATCTATTTTAAGCAGAGTTTTGGTGTTAACTTCTGATTGTTTAATTTCAATAACCTTTGAGAGTTTAAAGATACCAATTTCTCTGTCTCGAAGGGAGTCATCATCTTTTGCATCCCTTTCCATCTTACTAACAACATCTGCTTCGGTTTTTCCTGTATAGAGAATATCAGGACTAGAACTTGAAAGTTCCAGACTGTACATATCAACTGCAACATACCGCTCTTCCTTGTACTTTTTAGTGTTAGCCATTTCATTTCTCCTTTGATTGGAATATGGGTCATACATTTTTACTGAACTTCAATATCCGGAAGAATAGTAGACGGGCGGAAGATAACTCTGTAGTGATACACATCCGCTTCCAGAGAATCGATTTGTTCTGCGAAATAAGTTACGTTATCAGAAAGACCCAAGAAATGTTTTTTGAATTCGTTTGGGCCAACTTTACATGTAACTGACAATTCTCCGGGATCATCATTGTTTCCCAACGAACAAAGACCTTCGATTGTTAAGATGTAATCTCCGGTAATTCCGTTGTAAAAAACAATACGCCGCATAACTTCAAAATTATCTGCGGCAACAGAAAGATTATTTGAAGCTACATCTGCTTGACGTGCACAGCCAGTTAACACAGCAATTGCTACTGTTGCAAGCAAAACACGTAATGACTTTTTCATCTTTTCTCCTTTAATTAGAATGTTTTACTTTTTTACTTAAAAAGTTAGTATTTTCCCTCCTATTAAAAAAGAATACTAGCAACGAGCATAAATACGTTCTATTTCTTTTTTATCATCAAAGAAAACTAAATAATCACCATCAAACCTAAGATTTACTCCGCTTTTTATAACCGCGTCAACAAATTCTCGTTTTTCCGGAAGACCATACAGTCTATGTAAAGCTTTAAAATATCCCAGTATTATCTGTTCGATAAAACCTTCAGGATAGTTTTTTTCTTTTAGTTGTTTAAAAATTTCCAGATCTTTTATTGTACTCATTTAATTTTTTCCTTTACCCAATCAGGAAGAACTTCCATCAATTGCTTACGTGTAGCAGATACTCTTCTGTTATTGGTTAATTTATAAAGTTTCGCAGTAAAATGTTGTTTAACACCATCAGGACATAAAGCTTCTAAATAATAATTAGGTTCTCCAGTATCAGTATTATAATCTTCTATTTCAAGTCCTAATTTTAATTCTTTCCCACATTTAGAACAAAACTTTGGTATATAACCTATTCTATCTGTATTTGCCATTAGTTTATCTCCTTTTGGTTTCAACCGTTCTTCCACTTATAGGTACCCACTTTCCATTGGTATATTTATAAATAAAATCTTTGTCTTTACCAATATCTCCTTCTTTTGGTTTTTTTATTTTTGTAATAAATCTTGGTTTAGTTTTAAAAACTATACCATTTCCTTTTAAAAGCAAAAGATCTCTGGACATTTATTTACCTTCAGCGCCCCAAGCGGGACTCGAACCCACAACCTTATGCTTAGAAGGCATTTGCTCACTCCAATTGAGCTATTGGGGCAGTAAAACTAAAATTTACTGTCTAGCCATTCACCAATTTTCCCTAGCGCATAAAAAAACAAAATAATGGGCCAAAGAATACTTGTAAAAAATGCATCTGCACCTTTTCTCGTTGTACTCGTGAACATATCTTCTGAGTACTGTTTTGAGTAATAAATAGCAGAAAAACCAATCCCTATTACATAAATAACTAAGAATATATTCATTTTAATCCTCTTCTGTATATTCGGTGGAAAAATCTAGCATTCTTCTTGCTTTTATAAAGCACTCACTTCTAACTAACTTGTCTTCTGCCCATCTATATACCAACTCTTTTTCCGAACTAGTTAGTGGTATACTAAGATGATCACATTCGTCATTTTTATAATTAAAACACAAGTCAGGCTCTGGTTGTCTCATATCTACACAAAATTGTCTAGTTTTCCCACCTATAGTTGCAGTAAATATGATGCTGATAAAGGCAGCAAAAGAATCAGTAACTTCTGTTACCTTTGCAAGTTCAAGAAGTTTTTCTATTGAGATATTCATTTTAACCTCTTATAATGGAAGTTTAGCTTTTATTACTTCTTCAACTATTGAATCTGGTTGATCTTCAGAATATGCACAACACAAATTACAAAAGTTTTCATATTTAGGATGAATATAGTTTTCCTTACATTCACAATCCCAATATTTAGGAGTAGTAAGTAAACCACCAATTTCTTCTATTATTTTAACTCGATCAGCTAAAATAGTTCCGTTGGGAAGTGGCCAATTCCACTCTCGTATCCCGGATTTACATTTTTCCCATATGCTAGTGTCAGATGATTTTGTAATATAACACATATATATTTTTATGTTGGCAGGAAAGAAATGAATATTATCTTTTTTTACAAAATCATCAGCCGCTCTTAATGAATCAAAAACGCACAGTGGCCCCCACCCATCTCTTCTTTTTATCCACTTATCTTTAATATATCGAAGAGGTAGTTCATCAACATCGTTGTAACAATATGAACGTAAAGTTTTATCTGGTCTTTCACGTAAAACTTTATAGTAAATTTCAGTCATTTTATATCTGACCTCCAATCAATAAATTCCTCATCGCAGATTTCAGTGACTTTTCCCCAAAAGTCACTTATAATGTCATCAAAATTAAATCCTGCTGTTGCATGGTGATCATAGGATATTTCCACCTTAAGATTTTTTATTTTAGTACTTAATAATGTTGTTAAACCAAGCTTTTTGATAGTTATGTTTTTATCTAGGCGCAAATATAGTGATGCTCCGCCAGATTTCCCAACTTCAAGTTTTCTTTTCATTTTATATCTCCCAAGTAGGAGCGGAGGGAATCGGACCCTCTTCAGACGCTTATAAGACGCCTGCACTAGACCATTGTGCTACGCTCCCAAATACCTTAATTCATTTTCCAAAGTTTTTCAATAAAATTTACAAAATAACAAATAAATCCTACAGTACCTAGTGCTAAAATAACACCGATAGGAATAGTAAATAAAGTCCACTCATTACTTAATGAGAAAAGATAAACAAGGAGTTGGATACTAGGTACATAAACAACACCGCAAAGAAAAATAACAATATATTTAAATTCTTTCGTTTTATTCCTCTTCCTCTTCCTCTTCATATTCATGAACATAAACAATATGTCTTCTTTGGAAAATATACTTTTCTCCTAAAATATCATAAAAGAAAAGCTGATCGGATTCTCCATTAAGAAATTCTGCATAAGATTCCACATTTTTTGGATTATCTAATGGAAACACATTAATTTCTCCATTAGCTCCAACATCAACCATGTTTCTTTTAGAACTTTGGGATTTAGCAACTGGATCAGCCATTTTATTCTCCTTTTATATTTCTTTGAATTCGTATAGGTGTCCCGTTTTGTTCTTTCTAATCCCCTGTTTGATCTTCAAAAGCCAGTATTTTTGCTTTCAGCTCTTCTATTTCTTCTTGTAACTCTGCAATAATCTTTAGTGCAACTATATAAGTATTACCAGCACTATTTATATCTCCAGAATGAAGATAGTCTGCTTTTGCACGTTCTTCTAGTCCTAACTTTTCTATTCCCCAATTTGTACCTATTTTAAGAGAATTATATTTATATTCTTTTACATCTTCTAGTACAGCATCGCCGATTGTTTTTATAGGCATTTTATTTTACTCCAGTGGGCCAAGGGAGACTTGAACTCCCAACTTACTGCTTAAAAGGCAGTTACTCTAACCAGTTGAGTTATTGGCCCAAATGTTTTAGAATGTAATCTCTTCGATTTTCCAAGTAGTTTCGTCTAGAATTTTTTTTGAAAATACTCTTCTTCCGTTTTTTAAAATCTTAACCTTTTCTAAGTGAACAGTTTTACCCAAACAATTTTTAATCCCAGAAATTGATCTAAAAATAGTAGCATCTTCCCTACTTACTAATTTTGCATCATACCAAGACCTAATATTCCCTCTTTTAAAGTAAAGATTTTTTATTTTATTTTTTACTATAAACATTTTATATTCTCCTTTTAATCTACATGATTTCCATATGTTCTTTTATATTTACTTTTAGGATAGGGATGAAGATTTTTTTGTTCTTCTAAAAATTTAGTAAGTTCTTCTAACGAAACATCATTATCATTTATTCTACAATGTGGCTCTAAATTATACCAATGCCCCCAAAACTCATTAAAATAAATTTTGTCTTTACCTATTTTATATCTACAGTCACCTGAACCCATCCCACTCATAATAAAAACAGCCCAACCGTTCTCTTCTAATTCGTGTGCAATAGTTTCTATATGATCTATTTGTCCTATAACTACTTCATTATTTATTTTTGGAGTGTTCCAATATTCTCCGAATAAAAGCTCCATGAGTCCCATTTTATTTCTCCTTATAGATATGGATGTTCTTTGTCTAAAGAATCGTACCAAGAAACAAAATCTTCAAATTTATCTAATAATTCATTTATAATATTAGATATTCTATCACGTAATGTTAAATATTCCTTTCCATCTTTTGATATATGGCATCTTATTTTCATTTTATATTCTCCTTAAGAACGTTTATAATTATAGGAATTGATTTATTAGTTGATCTAAACCCCCTATGTTCCATTCTTTCTTCGTGAAGTCTAAATTCATCCACTGGTTTTATGAAAGAACATATAAAACTAAATGGAACCGATTTTTTAAATTTTCCATTATAAAGAAATTCTTTAAAATCTGCATCAGTTAGAAAATCCAATCCAAACGACAGATGAATTCCAAAAGTAAGCAGTCTTCCCTTATAGAATTTCCAAGGAATAAGTTCTCCACCAAGATTCTTTATTTCTCTTACGGCAGCTTTTAGTTCATAAATCAGAGTTAAAATAGTTTGTTCTTTAGTTTCTCCGTAATAAACAGGTGAACGATATTCTTTTATTGCAGGAGTTTCACCATCAAACCCGAAGTAATCTTTTACTGGGTCGTTCACCATTCTTATATATTTTTTATCATTAGATTTTTGAGGAATAAAGAATTCTATTTCAAATCCTACAGAATAACACGGAACGAGAGTATATCTTGCTTTTCCATGAGATAAAAATCTTTCCCTTATACGTTTATCTATCGGATTTTCTCCACCACAATGAATACATAAAATAACATCATTTTCTTTTTCATATCTATTAAGTTCTTCTTCTTCTTTTGTGAAGAGTTTTCCACAATAGTCGCAATTTGTTTCTAAATACCCACAAGAAGACCTAAAAAAATAGGGACTAGTTCGGTCGTACCATTTCTTGTAGTAGCCCATTTTATACTCCTTGTATTTCAAGTGCCGGATCAGGGAATTGAACCCTGATTCTCTAGTGAATAATAATAAAATAAATTAAACTAGAGAAGATAACCTGTTCCGGCAAATAATACTAAACAGAATCAGCTAAAATTTCTTCCAGTTTTGTCGGTTCTCCAGCAGGAATTTCTTCGTGTTTTTCTTCTTTAACTTCTGGTTCAACGGGAAGTCGCTTCACAGGTTTATTCTTTGTTTGTTTCTTTTGTCTCCCATCAGCATATGCTTTTGTGTAGATAGGATTGTGCTTTGAAGTTCGGAATGGACGAATAATCTTTCCTCCAAAAACTCTCGGAATTTTCAGTGCAACGGGTTTCTTTTCGTCGGTCATTTTCTTTTCTCCTTTTTCAGATTTTTTGTAAAACTCTTTGACAAAAACCTAAAACATTTGTTACTCTTTTCCTTCTATGATGAAACCTAGAAGGGTGTTTTTTAAATTCATCATTGTATACATATTTATAATATTCAGAAAGAAAGAAATTAATTATGAATTTCATTTTTTGCATTCTTTCATGAATCTTTCAATATCATACTGACCATGGTCCCTCAAAATACTTAATAATTTATACTCCTCTTCTGATAATTTCTCTCTTAATTGATAACACACATGAAAATTACAAATAAATGATCTAAATTCTCTAGGTAAAACACAACCTATATTTTTTCTCCAGAAGCCAGTATTTTTATTGAAAGAATTTTTAACTATAGAAAAAGATTCGAAAGCTTCCTCCGTTTTTCTAAAATATCCTTTCATATTCTTACAGTTTTCACAACAACACATTATTTGGTTATGTTGAATATTACTATTTATAAAAGGTTTGTATGCAATACAGTTATTATTTTTAAAACCACAATCAAAGTGTATATTATCATAGAAATATTTAATTACTTTTTTATATTCTTCTGTTCCAAGTAAATCCAATTCACTTTTTATCATTTACTCTTTCCTTTCTCTATTAGTTCTAGTTCACAAGGAAAGTAGAGTTGTTCTTCCATTCCAACTTTTACTTTTACTGGACCATATGGATTCCATTTAGAAATAAAACCAATGTTTCCTACTGAATGTGCTCCAATAGGATTTTTAATTATTTTTACTTTATCACGAAGTTTAAAATTTTTGTTTAGTTTTTCCCCAATAGGCTCACATTCAACCATGTAATTTAATCCATACCATGTCCACTCTCTGCCTTCTTCTTCAAATCTACCTATATTACCAAGTCCTTTTATACACAAATGAGGATTCCCATCTAACATAAATTTCATAGGTTCTGCCCAACCATCAAATAAATCATCAGTTGGGCCTTCCCATTTGTAATATTTTCCGGATTCTAGTTTGTCTGCCATACTTATTCCTCAATCTACTTCATTAATTCTTTTATGATCTTTGTACTTTTTACCGCAACATTCACAAGTTTCCCAAGGAAAATGGAAACCCATTATTGTTTTGAACCATAGACACCATATACTAAAGAAAAAGAAATATTTAACTATTTTATCTATTGTTTCCATTTTATTTTGCCTCTAGTACTTCTTTTTCGTAAGTATTCCAAACACTATATTTCCTAGCTATTACTAAAAACTCTTCCCATGAAAGGTTAGGAAAGTAGTCTTTAGCTTTTGCCCACATTTTAGTTTCTTCTAACCAATCACAATTATCAATATGCATGGCATTTAAACCAGCGTTCATTACTATCCAATAAACTTTCTTTTCTTCTTCTGAAGAAAATTCCTCTTCTTTTCTTAGAGTAATACAGTAAGTATTCATTTTATTTACCTCAGTGCCGAAGGAGGGATTTGAACCCTCAAGGGATTTCTCCCGCGACATTTTAAGTGTCGTGTGTCTGCCAGTTCCACCACTCCGGCAATTCCCCCTAATTAAATTCTTCAATCAATCTTTCAATTCTTTCTTTTCCCGCAGGATTTTGAGAATGACATTCCATTACAGGTAATTCAAGATTCATTACTTTACAATATTGAATTAAAAGTTTTGCACATTCATAACCATCTGCACAAACTCCTAAATCATAATCTAAACTAACTACATCAAATTCATGCCATGGAGTAGTAAATACTTCTGTAGCAAAAGCTTCTGGGCTTGCGGCCCAAATCCACTCTTTATCCGGTGGTTCTCTTTTATCATCAAGCCATAGTTTATATTTCATTTTATTTCCTCAATTGTAAATTGCATACCTTCTTTAAGAAATTCAGGGTATCTATATTCTAAAGAAGCTTTTACAAAACATGCTAAACCTAAATCAAACGGTGTAGCTAATTCTTTGGAATTGATTCTATAAACAACTCCACGGTTGTTTATTAAAAGATATGTTTTATCTTTGCAATCATGAATTACATATTTAGACATTTTATTTTCTCAATCGTGATTAGAGAAATGAGAATGTGGTGCACTAAAGTTTCCTGTCATTTTCCAGTACAAAATTTCTCCTACTCTTCCATTACCATCATTGAAGGGATGGATTTTTTCAAATTCAATAAAGAATTGTTCCGGTGTAACATATAAAAATTCTCTAGCATCAACAAGTGAATTTAAAGCTCTGATAATATGCTCAGGATCAATTGCTCTGCTTAAATCTCTGAAAGTAGCTGGAGTAGTCCTCCAAATAAATTCTCCATTCTTGGGAGAAATAAATTCTCCTAACTGGTAAATAGCCATAACACTAAGGGGTCTTTTTTTCATAAAATCTACTGCTCTAACATATCTTTTAATTGAATCAATAGACAAATCATTTTGATACTTGCAAGATGATTTTGCTTGAAGAAGAAGTAGTTTTCTTTCTTGATTTTTTAACATTTTAAACTCCGTGGGGATTTACTTTAAGGAGAGAAATCCCCAAAAGAACCAATAAACCACACAATAAAAGCTTCATCTAGGGCGAATAGAATCAGCCTTCACAATCTTAGCATAGAGAGGCCCGGTAAGGTTTTACCTTATGCCTTATAATCTCATAAACTTCAGTATTTATCGCCCTGAAGCCAAAAGGCAGACCAAATTTTTAGCCTACTTAGATATCATTTTCGGCTAGGCAATTTGACCGGTGTTAAACCTCTCTATATAAAACAAAAACTCCCCTACTATTTAATTCTAGTAGGGGAGTTAAAGTTATTTGCTAACAACTCTTGCAAAAGAAAAGATTTATTTACTTCATAGTATATCTCCTGAGAAAGTTTATGTTACAATTTATTTCAATCTCTCAAGTATATTCTCTTTAGTAATTAAAAATTATTTTAGTTTCACTTCCACATAGGCATTTCTCCTTTCTGGAGTTCACTAATTCTCCACTCAAAATAGAACTCCACTGAGAAATCCCCCATAAAAACTACTTACACCTACTTATTGTTTGTCCAAGTTCTTCCCGTTTCCTCCCGGTAGCTTTCCACTCGGATTTGGGGCAGAAAACAAACTTTGATCCCGGTTCATTCACTTTTTTCTCTGCCCTGCGGTTGGACGTGCGATAAACACTTCCTGTAATTGTGTTCTTTATGCACTTCATAGTTTCCTCCATGCATTTAAATAGACTCCGGATTGAGTCTATTATAAATTCTTTATAAATTTAAATATCATTCTAATTCCAGAAATAGAAATTTCTGTATACAGTCTTGTCATAAACTCAAAAAATAAATTTTCCTTGTCAAGTAGAGCTTTTCCCATTTTGATAACAAAATTTACTCGTTCTTCTGATTTTGGACAAATTAAATCTTCACGAAGCCATTGAGCAATTTCTTCTTTAATTTCTTGTTTGTTTAGTTCCATTTTATCCTCTATCTACACCTTGAATTAAGGTGTTTATATATGATAGCAGGAAGATTGCCCTTTCGGGGTTTTATCCCCAAGGATACAAGAGCTTCCTGCTATATAAAATAAGGTAGGAGGCAAAGTATTAATAAATTTATGTATAAAACTCCTACCTATTGACAACTCTTTATTTTGGGGATTGTTGCTTCCTCTGGAGAAAAGAGTTGTTAGAAAACCTGTTGGGTTTTTCATTCTTTTGGGAGCATGATAACATACTCACACAGGAAAGAAGAAAAACGTTCCTAAAAGAAAACCTATTTTACACAGGAATACAAACTTCCTGTACAGCATCGTCAAATATCTTTAGATCTTTTGCACAAAGAATTAAATTTTTATCTCCCACCTTTCTTAAATCCATTTCACTAATTGGAAAATACACATGACATATATCACAAGCATGTGTGTCTACAAATTCCGGATAATAACTACCCGGTTCTACTTTATCATCAGGATCACAATTTAAAACTACAACTTTTTCTCTTGATTTTGCAATAGGTTGATTCATTGAATTATCCTATAATCATAACCAATTAAATTTCCACGGTTAAAAACAGGTATGTAATAGTTGAGTCTTTTAACTTTGGATTTTATTATTTCTGGGGAGGAGAAAATAATATTAAAATTATTTATTGCTATACAATATTGAATCAATTCAACTAGAGTAAAATCCACATATTTTTGTGGATTAAGATTCTTAGCTTCATTTATTTCTTTTGTAGAAGGATTATTTACCATGATTTTCCTCCTGCAATTTTCTTACACACTCAAAACAAATTCGTATTCCATTATAAATCATAGTGCATGCAAAAGGAAACAATCTTTTGCATTCCTTACAATGACAAAAACGATTTTCAATGTTTAACATTTTATTGGCACAGGGTTTTTTCTTTTTTCCCATTGATAGGATGCATAGTGGTTGCCCTATCAGATAAACAAGAAAGAAAAACCGAGAAAAAGAAAACTTATTTATTTAGGTGGGAGAGATTTTAGTGTAGGCCATATTCCCGTTATTACAAGGGCGACTCACTAAATCTTTAAACTCTCCCGTATGGTTTTTATCTTTTTCACGCGATGTGCATATCGTAAACCGATTGTTTACATCACAGAAAAGTAGGAAAAGAAAAAACCGTGAAAAAAGAAAATCTACATATTCTCCTAGGGAGGAACGGAGTAGCCGTTAATTCCCGAAGGAATCTACTAGGACTTTACCGCCGCTCCCATTTGTAGGGTTTTTATCTGTTTTTCACGGACGTACACAATCCGGATTCCAGAATAAATGGAAAGACAAAGCCCTAAAAAAAGAAAACCATGTTATTCCGAATTTATTGCAATCTACCACACTGTGGGCAGTATTCTTGTGCGGTTATATGAGAAAAACCACATCCTTGTATACAATCGTGTTCTATAATATTTTCAATTTCTTTTTCTTTATTCTCCATAAAATTCTCATAAAATTTATTTATAAATTCTTTTCCTTCTTCAAAATCCAATGCTAAAGTAAATGTTGCTGTAATAACTGGAATTTCTTTTTCTTCTCCTTTTGGAATAAATCCACATCCGCTAACATCTATATCAACTAATTTACTTTTCTTCTCTTTGATTAGTTCGGAAAGAGTATTAAAATCTCTTTCAAGTTCTTTTTTTGTCTGCTCGTCCATTTTATCCTTCTTTCTTTTATACTCCCAAAAAGAAAACAAAAAAAGAATCTTTCGATTCCTTTTTGGCAATATAAAACATAAAACCCCTTTACAGGGGTTTTATTGATTCTTCAATTTTCTTTTTTGTGCTGGTAAAGGTATAAATTATTTTCCCGTTTTCAGTATCAATTCGTGGCGGGATTCCTGTTATTTGATTTAGGAAAGTA
>Ga0265297_10001671_pt1 | contig 50472 bp, 49 predicted proteins | sample Munlanlwell13791_FD_192502 | JGI IMG/M metagenome (GOLD analysis project Ga0265297, IMG submission 192502) | Leachate microbial communities from a municipal landfill in Southern Ontario, Canada - Leachate well 137-91 | ecosystem: Engineered > Solid waste > Landfill > Unclassified | place...
GAGGCGGGGAAAACCCGGACGGAGGGCAGGGAGTACATTGTCCAGGACGGGGATGTGATGTATTTTAGGATATAGCATCTTTGTCACCTTTCTTGACAGCAACAAAAAGTTGCGGAAAAGGACCGCTATCCAGATAACAATTATCGTAAAATTGACCCTTCGTCACTCAGCGTGGTAAACTTGCCCCACTCAGCGGTGCTCAAACAGTTCAGCGCTGTCTTTTGACTACCCCCCTGTGATTTTAAGAAGAATACTCAGGTTCGACCGGGACCGCTCCTCTTCACTCAAATTCAGTAACCTATTTTATTATGGGAGGGCAGTATAAATTTTTGCTAATATTAGAGTTTCTCGAATTGATAATCCGTATCCGTTAAACGTTGAGTCTTGACAGGCCTTTGATTTGTTTGCCGGAGTACTATAATGAAATCAGATATCTGTGCAACTTAACAACCTTGCCCTTTCACCATTTGGTAAACGGAGGCGATCCTTGAAAGAAGGAGACAGTCGTAACAACCATCTTTTACGGCGGTTAACACAATTTGCCCTGGCGCGTGTCAGGGTGGGAATTGATGAAAATCGGCTTTGGCCATTGAAAGGAGGTAACGGCAGTGATCACCCTGATCGGAAACACGGGATTTATTACGGAATCCGTACACACTGAAAGGAGGTGATCCAAGCAGCTTACGCTGCCAGCCGTGGACGGGCGCCAGTCCCTTCCGAATCTGGCTATGTTAGGAGGTGGTGAATATCGAGGGAAGAAATAGGTTTTTTCGTTGCTTTAGTGCTGGGGTTTCGGCCTCGGCACTTTTTTATCCGGCCGTTTCAAAAATAAAGATTTCCCGCTCAACGATCTGGCCCTCACGGTGGTAGACCAGTGAGCCGCGGGCCGTAGGACCGATTTTTGCGAATAGGGACACTTCATCCGGGATCGGGTTAACCCGCCGGAAACCCATGGCCGTGAGCTGTTCAAGGATACGCAGGCTGAATATGCCCTGCGGAGTTTTGATCAACGGAAAGACGATGACCACTTTGCCTTTGGGTGCGAGGATTTTCGCGAATGTCCGGAAGGCATCCAGGTACAGCGATTCCAGCTCCTGGATGATGGCCAGGATATTGAGTATCGGAGTGTGCGCTGTCAGCGGCGGACCGAGGAACGGCTCGGTGATGATGGCGTCGATTGACCCGGAAGAAATGGTGCTGCCTAATTTTCTGACATCCGCCTGGTCCAGGACAATGTCTGTTTTTGGCAGTTGGCGCTGTGTGGCGAGCCAGGCCAGATTTTGCTTTGTGTCGGTAATCGCTTTTGAGCTGATGTCGCTGCCAGCTATCCGGTGATATCCCATAGCCAGCGCTTCCTGAAGGATCGTGCCCGACCCGCAGAAAGGGTCAAGAATTGCCTGCTCATGGGCGACGGAAGCCAGGTTGATCATGATTTTGGCGAGTTTCGGGGGCAACATGCCTGACCGGGCGTCCCGCTGTGGCCGGCCATAGTCGCGGGATGAATAATCTTCGTAATCCTGGATAGATACGGTTTTGCCGAGGTACAGTTTGTTTAACCCGGCGATAACCAGGCAGTCGGCGCCGCGCGTGAGGAGGCTGTTTTTATCCACCAGGACGCTGGACAGGGCCGGTTCCTGGCCGGTGACCAGGCGGGAGCTGCGTCCCTGGTTTTTCAACATTTTTTTTATTTCCAAGCCGGCAGCCTGGAATTTTTTTTGTTCGCGGACCGGTTCATTGCCGTACAGGCTGAATCCGAAAAGTATTTTTTTTTCCTGCGACGGAAACAGGTCGGGTATCAAAGTCCCGGCCGTTATTTCGGTGAGAAGTTTTTTTATTGTATCGAACTGACTTGAAATGATGCCGATTTTTATACACCCGCCGAGGGCGGCTTGCCACACCGGGGCATCGATAGGTTCGGTGGAGCCGATAATGAGGGCCTGGCTGGTGAGTTCAGAAATGGTAAATTCAGCGCCTGTCGCTCGGGCCAACCTGAAAATTTCAGCCACAGAAAGGATTGGGTTATTACCCAGGATAAATGCATACACGGTGTTCATATGCCTTAGTATAGCAGATTTTTATCGATCAGCGGCCCCCCTTGCCAGCTTTTAGCGGGCATGCTACACTCCTAAGTACAAAATAATTAAGCTTTGTTTCGGCTGTTTTTTTTACCCGCGTGGCACTTATGCCCCCATAGTTGCCACAGCAGCCGGGCAGGCAAACGGAGACTAATGTATGCAGCACTATGAATTGCTGGTCATGCAGAGCGCTAAGCTTGACCAAGCCGGCCAGGAGGCAGCCGATAGAAAAATCTTGGATCTGATCGCCAAGCACAACGGTCGGATCACCCGCCACGAATCAATGGGGAAGCATAAACTGGCGTATGAGATTAAACACGAGACCTACGGGATGTATGTCCTCGTGGAGTTTGATATTGAGCCGGCCGCCATCGGCGAATGCGATCGCCAGCTGCGGCTGATGCCGGAAGTGGTCCGCCATTTGATGGTGAAAAAACAGGTCAAGACAGAAGCCCAGATTGCCGAAGAGAAAATGATTCAAGAAAAAGTTGAGCAGCGGTTAGCCCGTGAACGGGCCGAGGAAAAGCTGGCTGCCGCCCCGCCACCGCCGACTCCCGAGGAACAGGCAAAAACCAAAGCCAAAGACAACGAGAAAAAGATCAGCCTCGAGGATTTGGACAAGAAATTGGACGATATTTTGAAAGAAGAAATTTAATTTGCGTAAACATAATTAAACGCGTATGAACCTGAACAAAGTTATGCTCATCGGCAACGTGACCCGTGATCCGGAAGTCCGCACCACCCCCAGCGGCCAGAATGTCGCTTCCGTCGGCGTGGCCACCAACCGGCGATGGACTGACCAGTCCGGCCAAAAAAAAGAAGTTGTGGAATTCCATAATGTTGTCGCATGGCGCAAGCTGGCAGATATTATCGGCCAGTACGTCAAGAAAGGCAGTAAGGTGTATGTAGAGGGCCGTCTGCAGACACGTTCATGGAACGACCAGTCGGGCCAGAAACGGTACCGTACGGAAATTGTGGCTGAAAACCTGATCATGCTCGACCGTGCCGGACAAGGCGGGCCGTCTGCCGCGCCGGCAACCGACGAGGCTGCCCAGCCAGCCCCACCTTCCGAGGAGCCGGAAATTAACGTAGAGGATATTCCATTCTAACCTTAAACAATTATGCCGATAAACCGAACAAACCGAAATAACGCGCCTCGCGTGGTGACCGCCAAAGCCTGCCATTTCTGCACAAATGGCATTGACGATCTGGATTACCGCGAAGTCAAGACTATGCAAAGATTCCTTTCGTCATACGCCAAAATATTGCCCAGGAAAAAAACAGGCATCTGCACGAAACACCAGCGCATGCTGGCCCAGGCGGTAAAACGGGCCAGATTCATGGCTCTTATCCCCTACACAACCCGTTAATATTTAGTCCGTATGTTATCCATCAACGATCTACGTGCTGGCGCATATTTAGTTTATAACGGCGACCCGTACGTTGTCCTGAAACACAGTTTTATCAAAATGGCTCAGTCCAAAGGCATTATGCGGACGAGTCTGAAAAACCTCAAGACCGGCAAGGTGCTGGAGGAGACGTTCAAGGGCCAGGAAAAGCTGGAGGAAGCGGATATCCGCAAGTCCAAAGCAAATTACCTGTATCGTGAAGGCGACCAGTTTTTTTTCATGGACGCGTCCACCTATGACCAGTTTTTCGTCACCGCGGAACAGCTGGGGGACAAGAAGGAGTATTTGAAGGAAAATCTGGAAGTTGAGGTGCTGAATTTCAATGACGCACCGATTGGCGTTGATTTGCCCAAAAAGATAGAGATGAAGGTGACCATGACCGCACCGGGGGTACGCGGCGATACGGCCCAGGGATCGGTGATGAAGCCGGCCACGCTGGAGACTGGCCTGGAGATCAGTGTGCCGCTTTTCATCAAGCAGGATGAAATCGTTGTCGTGAATTCGGAAACCGGGGAGTACGTGGGCAAGGCGCAGAAGTAATTTCCAAATTTCAATACCGAAAATTAAATGCGGGCATCTTATAATAAAAACCCGTCTGCGAAGGCAGGCGGGCAATTTCAGGTTTGAGGTGCATTTACTCGTCCATGAGCACACTGAGTTTTTCCGGAGGCTGACGGAGCAGTTGCGCACAGACAGTGGGCGTCAGCGGGTTTGTGCTGTACCCGCGGACATTTTCCTTGACGGACGTCGGGTTAAGGAGCGGTTTCAGGCGGAGCCGCCAATGGTAGCGTTCCCTGATCTGGTCCATTTCCAGGGTACGGAAATATCCCGGCGCTTTAAGCTCGTATTTGCTCGGTGCGTTGTAGAGCATGATGAGATAGGGGAAGCGCGATCCAAGCAGTATTTCAAGCTTCTGGATGACAGCTTGGATAAAGCTGTTCAACTCGATCCAGTACGGCATCCGGTCGACGGCTGGACAGTACTCCTCAAAATAGGCGACGTGGTTCAGCGGGACGAACCATGTCTCAAAAGGATGCCGGGCCGCATGCGGCACGAATGCAATGAAATTATCGGATTTCATGATCTGCGAGTCCGGGCTAGACAGCGTTTCGGAGATGGTGTCGCACATCAGGCAGCGTTCCTTGAAGTGATGGTACCAGTCGCATCCGGCGACTTCTTCCTTGAGTCGAGGGTACAGGTCGCTTTCGGCGTACAGGTGCCATTGCGGATGCACTAACCCTTTGTGCCTGATGACGTGGTTGCCGTCAGTCCAGAAGACCGCGTTGACGAGGTTCGGGTCATTTCTGAGCCCGTGGAGCATCTGGTAGCAGATTTCCATGCCATGGGCAACCAGTTCAACGGGCAGCCGGGAAAAATGGGCTGCATGATCTGCACCCAGGATCACGTTTTGGTCGACTCCGTAGGGCTTTTTATGCTCGCGCAGCCCTACGCCGCTGCGTCCGATAATTTTTTCGCCATTTGCCCTCATTTCCAGCCGGTTAAGATGTTTTGTCGTATGACGGATGATCCCGTGCGGGGTTGCCAGTGTTTTGGCAATGTCCGTAGTTTCGTCCGGATGAGTAGAACAGTACCTGCACCAGGGAGTATCCGTGGGGGCCGGTACCTCGCCGAATTCGTCACGGTACAAACGGCAGATTTCAAGTGCCTCTGTGGGCGCCATCAGTGTATAGCGTCCGGTAAAGAGATCCAGTTCTTTCCGAGTATCACTATTGTCCATATTTCCTCCTTGATGGACATTTGTTAATATACGTTTTTTATTGTTTTTAGCCTATGTTAAAGATTTCTTGACGTCAAGAAATTGGTTATCTGCTCGTCTATATCAGCCCGATTTTATGCTTGATTTCAGACATGTGCTGTTTGGCGATGATGTGCGCCCTTTCGCTGCCCTGACGCAGGGTATCCCAGACCTTTTCCGGCTGGTCAAGTAATTCCGCCCGTTTTTTCCGGAAACTGACGAAAGTGGGGTAAGTCGCCACTTTATCAGCCAGGAGCTGTTTGTATTCAGAGAATTTTATAGAGTTGTTTTCCAGGTTTGCCAGGAATTTCTTCCGGTCCGGCGTATCAGCAAAGATGTACAGGAGCATGTAAAAATTGTACAGGGCCATGAACTGCCTGAATTTCGCGTCGCCTAATTTTTTATCCAGTTTTGTCAGGTCACCTTCCGTGCGTACTTCCCGATCAGTCAGGTATTTTTTCCCCAGATCCTTGAATTCCTGATGTATTTCTTTGGTAAGTTTCAGGAATATGCTGATGATGTCTTTTTCATTGCCGGTAATCGTGACCATTGACTTAATTTTTTTATCGATTTGTTCAGGGGAGTCGTCTATAGCCAGGTACGATTTGACGCCATAACTTTTGCTCATTTTTTTCGTCGGATCGCTGAGGCTCATGATTTTCGGGGTCAGGGTGATGCGCTCTTTCGGCTCAGGAAAGGTCTGGCCGTATTTCGCGTTGAAGGCGCGGGCAATTTCCCTGGCTAATTCCAGGTGCGCAAACTGATCCTGGCCGACCGGGACGATGGTGGCCTTGTACAATAAAATGTCAGCGGCCATCAGGACCGGGTAGTCGAGCAGGCCCATATTGATGTTCTGCCGGAACTGCTGGGCTTTGTCTTTGAACGTCGGGACGCGCTCCAACCAGCTGACCGGCGTGATGCAGTTCAGGATCCAGGCCAGGTCAGTATGCTCATTGACGAAGGACTGTATGAGGATGGTGCTTTTATGCGGATCCAGGCCGGCCGCCAGAAAATCAACGGAGACGTCGAATATCCGCTGGCGCAGGTCGGTCGGTTTTGGGCCCTCGGTCAGGGCGTGGTAATCCACCACCGCGAAGACACACTCATTATCCGGATCGGCCTGGAGCTCCAGCCACCCTTTCAGGGCGCCGAAGTAATTGCCGATATGGAGCTGGCCGGATGGCTGGATGCCGGAAAAAACGACGTGTTTCATATACTGTATTTTACCATAAAGTCCATGGTGTCGGCCATTCCCGCCTTCTACACTTGTCATCGCGAGGATCCCGACGAAAGTCGGGAGACGTGGCCATCTCTGTTGCCGGTGACGAGGGGATCCGCCTCCGCCCTTTCGTGCTGCGGCGGATTATTACCTCTTGCGAAATTTTCATCGCTGATTTTATAGTACCGGAAATGTATGAGATCCCTCGTCACGATGTTCCTCGGGATAATTTTTCTACTAAAATTTTATCATTACCATATAGCTCAAAATTTTAAGAAAAATTAAAAAAGCCCCGGGCGCGTCATGCGTCCAGGGCCGGTAATGAGAGGTACTAGTCGCCTCTCGTCACCATTCGGGGTCCGGAGGGACCGAGCTATCGGGCCAGGCGCCTTGCTGACTCGGGAGCGAGAACAGCGAAACTGTCTCGCTGTGAGCATCAAGACTGGAGTCGGGACTGGTGAAGCGTCCCCTCTCGTCGCGCCGGGGCCGGCCATTCGGATGGCAGCCGTTCTGCATGAGTAACTCTGTTCCTTGCGCTTCCAGAAGCGCTGTCTCAGGTTGTGCAGTGTGAGGTTGCACAGGACCTCCTTCCATGAAGTTGAGGGTTGTGAGGAGCGAATTCCCCCTACGTACGCTGGGGGATTATTATCATTTTATAAGAAAATGACGTTCTATGGTAGCATGGTTACGCACTGCTGTCAAGGCGTTTGTCGGGGACAGCCACAAGGTTTAGCCTTGAGTATTTTTAGCTGTTTGCTAGGATCGTCTATGTATTCGAGCTGGTACCGGTTTCCGATAGCCAGTTTTTTATTTAGGGGGGTATAGTGGCGATATCCACGTCGGGTAAATTCCCGCACCAATCTTTCATGCCGGTAATATAACGCGGCTAGTTTTCCGTGCCACCGCAACGTTTCCGGGTGTCGGCTGTAGCCATTCCGGTTCTTGGTTATCACAATCCAGACAGCATGAAGCTCCCGGTGTTCGGCTACCAGGTGCTTCTGACATAGTATTTTTGGGTCAACGTCCCAAATGCGCATGTGCTACACCGGCCGTAGGGTCCCGGCAAACACCTGCCAGGCTAGCAATGATTTGGCCACCAAGCTCAGGATAATGTATGCTCGCTCGCCATACAGATAGTCCCGCCATTTGCCGACTTTTTTGTATTGCAGGACCTGGTTGATGGCGAAACTGTTGAAGAACAGGAAGATCGAGAAATAAATCCAGTAAACGAACGCCGGAGCTTTTGCGTCGCCCTCGCCGGCATTAAAAAGGTATAGGCCGACGGCAATCCAGGGAATGATACCGGCGATGCAGCCAAAGATGAATGACGTCCAGTTGGTTTTCTGTGTGGACTGGTTATGCAGCTCCATCATCCAGCCGAAGAGGATCATCATGGCATTGAGGAAGAAGATGAGCAAGAGGGCGACGCCGTCATACACGCCGACCAGCATGGCAATGACGATCATCATCAGGGAGGAGCTGAAGGCGTATTCTATCCAGCGGGCGTAGTTGGCGCCTTTGAGCAGGTTGCGGTTGTACCAGGCGTTGATGGACGGGACGAGAGAAATGCTGGCATGGGCAATAGCGGACAGGAAAAGGAAACCAGCGACTAGGGGGCCGATGGGTAGGTCAAAAATTGTCTTTAAAAACGGTTCCAGCTTGCCGGAAATTACATTCATTTTGACGAAGGCCGAGGTGACCGGCAGGGCAAAATCAGAGCTGATGACCAGCATGACCACGCCTTGGATGGCATGGAGGATGGCCATCATGATATTGAAACGCTTGAGTTTCCTAATTTTTATTTCATTGTCCGGTTGGACTGAGGTGGGAGTTTCCATATGTTTTAATTGAATGATTAGCCTTAAAATTATAGTATTAATTCCTGTCAGTGTAAAACGTGCATTTCCCACAAAACCCCCGGAGTACGGGGGCGTGGTATAAAATGTTTTTTTGAGGTGGCTTTATTCCAGCAAAGAGCTCCATCCGTGCGTGCTCGGGGCGACAACAGCCGGATACGTTCCCTTGAAATACGAATATCCGTCGTGGTACTGTAGCGTGTCGATAGAGTAGCCGGGGATATCAGCCATGCGTTCATTGATCCGTTTCTGGAACCAGTCCTGGACCTGTTGGAGGTATTTGTCCGGCACGGAGACGGCGCCGAGTTTGGCCTGCTGGATATCGAGCGCCACGCTGTTGGACGACGTTTGCGTGACCATGACTTTCACGTAGACCGGCGCATGCACGTACTGGTTGACCATGCCGGAAATTTCCATCCCGCCCTCAATGAATTTTACCTGAACGTCAGTGACCGGTGAATTGGCCCCGCCGAACCGGTTCACCCAGGCGGTTAATTCTGCCGAGGTCCGGTTGGTGTCGACGGAAATTTGTCCGGAAAATATCTTATCGCTGCTGGCGGCGGCATAGTTGACCGGCGTTCCGGTGATTTTCAGGGGAATATTTTTTTCCAGTGTCGCCAAGTCCTGGGCCGTATACGTTACGCCCAGGTCTTTGGGCTTGTTCATGCCGAAGATGTTGGCGAGACCGGGGACGGCGTAGACGCCCGTCACCGAGACGCCGATCGCAATCACGACTATAATGACCACAAGTGTAATCAAGAAATTACGGAAGCCGTGGCGTTTTTTCGGCGGCGCGGTTGGTTTGTTGTCTGACGGCAGCGTACTGGAGGTGGCCGGCTGCTTGTCTTGCGGCTTTAGCTGGTCGAGCGGCATAGGGGAGTGATAGTTAGGATGGTTAATGGGGTTAGTTTCCGATGTCATCCGGCGTCTGCATACTGTCGCTGGCGCTTTCCGTAGCGACATTTAGATTAACGGTTGTCTGGTTATCAACTTCCATGATGCCGACGCTGAGGGTGCGGTTATCCTTTTCTGAAATGAGAGTTACAGCGCCCGCGTAGGTCATGTTTGTACCGATGGTCCAGCCATCATCAGCCAGCTGCTGCACGTATTGTGTTTTGGCGTCGTCGACGGATGTTGAGGTCTGGATCGAGACCACGAAGGATTCGTTTTGCGTATTGGCAACCGCCGCCTTGATGGTGCCGTCAATCACATAGACGTCAGAAGGGAAGTTGTCAGGCAAGGACACGCTATCGCCCGCCTGGTATGATCCGGTGTCGGTATTGATGGTCAGCGTATTGTCGTCAATATCCACGTCTGCCTGGCCGTTGGTGGCGGCTTCAATGGCCTTTTCGGCCGTTTTTTCAGCGACTTTCTTGGTACAACCAGAAGCCGCCAGTGATACGGCAACAATGGCGATGACCGGTAGGATCCAGTAGGCTTTTTTTCTCATAGTTTTTTAACTAGTTATTAATTACTCGGCAGGTATATTTTCCCTTATTTATGATAAAAAAGCAATCCCCAGCCATCCATGTAATTGTTTAATTTTACGCGGGAGTTGGGTTGGTAGAGTAAATATAAATATTTTTGGTGGAAGAGGAAAACATGGATGATACGGGGATTGCCCCGTGTGGCATGAGGGGCCGCTGGTGATATTTCATCTAATAAAAAAGCCCCGCATAGTCAGCAGGCTATGGGGGCCAGTCTCACAACGATTGTCATGAGGCGTAGGGGTGCAAAGTTATCAGCCGAGGAGCTTGTCAGGATTCAGGCCCTCAAGCTCCGGCAGGATGAACCGCCCGTCCTTGCGGACGAGAACGCCGTCGAACCGGATTTCGCCGCCGCCGAATTCCGGGGTCTGGATGAGCACCAGGTCCCAATGAATATCGCTGTTGTTGCCGTTCGGCGCGACCTCGTAGCACTGCCCCGGCGTTAAATGCAGGGAGCCGGCGATCTTCTCGTCGAACAGGGTATCCAGGATGGGCTTGTTGATCATCGGGTTTACGCCGATGGCGAACTCGCCTACATAGCGAGCGCCTTCATCGGTATCCAGGATGGTATTAAGCCGCTCCTGGTTGCCGCCCTGGCAGGTCGCCTTGACGATTCGGCCGTCCTCGAAGGTAAAACTGATTCCGCTGAATTCCATCCCCTGCATGACGGTCGCCGTATTGTAGGTGATCGTCCCGTTGATCGAATTTCTGACCGGCGCGGTATAGACTTCGCCGTCCGGGATGTTGCGATGGCCGTCGCATTTGACGATCGGGATACCCTTCATGCTGAATTTCAGATCGGTGCCCGGACCCTTGATTTCCACCACGTCGCTTTTTCCCATCAGCTCGACGAGGGGGTTCATCGCTTCGCTCATCCGGGCGTAGTCGATGAGGACCGTGCGCAGGTAGAAATCAGTGAAGGCCTCAGTGGACATGCGGGCGGACTGGGCCATGCTGGAGGTCCACATCCGGGTGAGGATCCAGCGGGTGTTGCTGACGCGGACATCCTTGACCGCCTTGGCGATGCCGCCGCCGGCGATCTTCATGAGCTGGGCGGGAATACCGCTCGATTCGAACGGGTTGGTGAAGCCGCGGAAGATGATGTTGCAGTCGGTGGCGGCAATCTGCGCCAGCCGGCCGAGGTTTTCGTAGGTCACCTGCATCGGCGACGCATGGGCGGCGGACAGAACGTCCAGGCGGTGGTTGTCCCACCAGAAGGCGTATATGCCGCCGGCCTTGGCAACGGCACGGGCGGTCGCCTCCATCATCTGGATGGGCGTGTTGTCGTAAGCGTGTATCAGGACGCGGTCGCCGGGCTTGACACCGACGCTGTAGTTGACCAGCGTGTCGGCGAATTGCTGGAATCTTGGATCCATGAGTTCCTCCAATGGAATCGGGTTTGGTAATAAAAAAGGCTGTGTTTGTTTATGTATTGCCTCACCTTAGCCAAATACCGGCAATAAGTCAAGTAATACCCCCACCATGGTGGTGTGGGAATAAAAAAGTCCCGGCATTTTCAACACACCGGGGCTTAGATTAAAAGGACCGGCCACTGGCTAGCCTGCGCTAATACGGATGAAAGGGTCGGCGCCTATTGCTTGCATGGTCACCACCGCCAGATAGTGGGTATCGCCTGAAAGGTTCTTGCCGAATCCGAAGCCGTTATCCAGACCGCGCAGCCGAAGCGTCACGGACGGATCATCGGGAGAAAGATCAATTTTCTTGTATCCGAGATGCTTGGCAATACCGTCCAGGATCCGATGCATCTTGTTCAGGTGCTTCAGGTAGCGGGGATCCTTTGCTTGCCACCCGTCGAGCTTCTCGATCAGGTCAACATGCAGAACGTCCTCACTATCCTGCTTGACCAGGACAACGGCGATTTCGCCGACCCACCACCTGATCAGGGTCGTGCCATTCGCCTGAATGTAGCCGGATGTGTCGCCCTGGAATTCGCTTGCGGTCATACGATGGTTAACAAACTCCGGGACCGATTTCGCTGCCCTAAGAATATCTCCCGGCTTGAAGCATAACAGTGCAAACAGGGCCTGCACCTCGCAGCTCCGAGCAACAACTACACGAGCCATGAATTTCCTCCGTAGGTAATAAGGTTAAGAGAGCAATTATCGATTCTTTTTTAGGAATTGGGTTACCTTAGCAACAATCTGGATTCCCGTCAAGTAATAAAAAAGCAGCCCTTGAGGGGGGGCTGCAGTCCTGAATTTACGTGACGAAATGGTTGCTGATGTTACGCTTCGGCGGTGACGATGATTTCGATCTTAGCGCCGAGGGGCAGTTTGGCCGGCTGGTAGGCGGCGCGGACCGGCCGGCTTTCGCCGAGCCATTTGCCGTACACCTCGTTGACGGCTTTGAAGTCGGTCATATCCGCCATCAGGATTTCCACCTTAACCAGGTTCTCCTTGGTGACGCCAGCTTCTTCCAGAATGGCGTCAATATTGTCGAAGATGACTGCCGCCTGTTCGACGGTGGTCTCGCCGGTCAGTGTCGTCTCGCCGGGTTTGATGGCGATCTGGCCGGATAGGAACAAGAAGCCATTGGAGACAACGGCTTGCGAATACGGCCCGATTGGTTCGGGTGCTTGGTCGGTGTGAATGATCTGCATTACTGCATCCTCCTTGTTAGAAAATGTACCAAAATAAAGGTGGCATTGCCTGGTTTTTATCACCTTAGTCAAAAAGTTGATTTCCGTCAAGCAGTAAAAAGAGGTGGGGGCAAGCCCGTCCCTTTTTTGTCACTTTAGTAGTATTGAGTCGTTGTGCGTTACTGGAGTTTTTTCAGGTCGGCGATAATTTCCGCTGCGTGCTGTTCCGGCTTGACCTTTTCGTAGATTTTTTTGATAATGCTGTCTGGTCCGATGAGAAATGAACTTCGTTTGTTAAAAATAAGGCCGTCAGCACCGTAAGCTTTGGTTATACGCTTATCGTTATCTGCCAATAACGTAAAGGGAAGCTGGTACTTGTCAGCGAACTTCTTGTGGCTGTCGACGGTATCCGTGCTGATGCCGATGACGTTGACGAGCTTTTGCAGTTCAGTAAAATTATCGCGGAGCGAACATGCTTCAGTAGTACAGCCGGGAGTAAAGTCTTTCGGGTAGAAATAGAGCAACAACCACTTGCCGGCGTAGTCGCCGAGTTTATGCAGGTAACCATCCTGGTCAGGAGTGGAGAAGTTTGGCGCTGGGGAACCTTCGGTTAATTTCATGTATGTAGTAAGTTAGTACTTAGCGTGTATATGGTACAGCTTGCATGGGTAATACGCAATTCGTTCCTTATTCGTTTCGGCGGATTATTGACATCTGAGGCGGGAAAGGGGAAAATGGGGGTAGCCATAGCCTGAGAGGAGGTGCATCATGCGTACGGTACTGGGCCGTCCGGTGGCCTACTGGATCAGCGTTGGGGTCATGCTCCTCGGCGCCTTCATTGCCCTGATAGCAGGACAAGGAGGGATGGCACTGGCTGTTCTCCTGTGCGGGATCGGCATCGCAGTACTTTTTTCGCGGAGGCGTAAACCGTGAGATAGGTTGGGATCGGACATGATCCCATATGCAGAAAGAGTCCTGTGCGTTGTACGCGTCAGGGCTCTGATTTTTTCTGACTTGACAATGGCGCTGTTTAGGCATAGGTTTATATGATATTCGTCATTTCGAATGGAGGTTCCTATGGCACCTTGCCAACTTGAAATCATACATGAGAGTGACATCACCATCATCAAGCTGAGCGGTGCGTTGTTATTTCACGACGATGGGGCTGAGCTGTGCGAGCGGGTCGACGAGATACTTGGTCAGGGAATCAGGAAGATCATTTTGGACATGTCAGGAAATATCGGCATAAACTCAAACGGCTTTGGTTCATTGATCAGTATCCTCGTGAAGATAACCAAAGCCGGCGGGCAGCTGATCCTGTTCAATCCGAAGGATAAGGTCCTGAATCTGATCACGATCGTGAAACTGACGAAGACATTCGTTATTTTCCACGGTACGTTGGATGAAGCCAAGCGGCATTTCCGCACTGTCGTTAAGAAATAATACATTCTTGTGTTGGCCAGCCTGTGGAACAAACGGGCTGGTTTTTTATTTGACAAGCGAGGAGTAAATCGCTAAGATAACTCAATTCCGTTTGTACTTTGGCAACTTTTTTTATGGAGGTTTTCGTAATGGACAACGATCAGTTTGGAGCAGTGGTGCCACCAGTCTACCGGACATCGACGTTTGCGGCACCGACCGCGCAACTTCTCGAACAACGCTTCCGCGTCTTACTCGGTTTGGAGCAACCTCCGGCCGAAGGATTCTCGCCGTTCATCTATTCGCGTTTCGGTACGCCGAATTCGGTCAGCGTCTGCCAGGCGCTGGTCAAGCTGGAGCGGGGCGCCGGTTTCGCCAGCGTATTCCCGTCCGGCATGTCGGCCATATTCACGACGATTATGGCGCTGGTCAACCCCGGCGACGTGGTGTTGTACACTAATCCGGTGTACGGCTGTACGGACGATTTCTTCCGGACCATCCTGAAGAAGTTCGGTATCATGGCCGTCCCGGTGGACACGTCCGATATGGCCGAAGTGGAAGGGGCAATCCAGGAGCACCAGATGAAATTGCGCGTCGTATTCCTTGAGACGCCCTCGAATCCCATTATCCGGCATTCGCCGATCAGAGCGATCGCGGACCTGGCCGCCTCGTACCCCGGGTGTAACGGCAATCCGCTAGTCGTGGTGGACAACACGTTCCTCGGTCCGGTGTTCCAGTCGCCGTTTCTCCACGGGGCGGACGCGGTGGTATATTCGGCCACGAAATTCCTCGGCGGCCACTCCGACCTGCTGGGCGGCGTAGCGCTGACCCGTGACGAGGCGCTGATGCGGGAGATTCTTTCTCTCCAGTACACCAGCGGCCCGGTATTTTCCGCGGACGCCTGCGCCCTGCTGGAGCGGTCGATCGAGACTGTTTCCCTGCGCATGGGCCAGGAAGCAAAGGTCGCGTCCGATATCGCCATGATCCTGCAGCGCCATCCGCGGGTGACTCGAGTCATGCATCCGTCGTTACTAGCGGCAGAAGACGGTGAGCAGTGGGACGTGTATTGCGCGCAATGCACCGGTGTCGGGTCAATGATCGCCTTCCTGGTTGATGGTGGCAAAGAAGAAGCATATCGCTTCATCGATGCCCTGCAAGTTTTCCGGAAAGCGGTCAGTCTGGGCGGGACGCACTCGTTGGCCATCGTGCCGGCATTCACCACACACTTGAGCGTTCCGGACGAAATCAAGGCCCAGTCCGGCGTTCTGCCGAATCTGGCGCGTTTGTCCATCGGCACTGAGGATTCTGATGCCCTTATCAGGGACGTGAAACAGGCGCTGGACAGCATTTGATCAGCACATGTAGTATCGATAAGGTGGTCGAAAAGACCGCCTTTTTTATTTCATATTCCCACCTGGGTTGCCAGGACTTTGTCCGGCGCCAGTCTTCAGCGATGGCTTTGGCCCAGGTTTTGCCATTAAGCAGAACTTCCAGTGCTAGTTGGGGCGCCTGGTGGGCGCTGATGGCAATACTTTGCCCTTCGTAATCCCGTTTAATGAATTTTACGAAGTCTTTGAGCCGTTTTTCTACATCAGCATATGATTCGCCGTGGAGGAACGGTATATCAATATAATCTGCCAATCGATTTTTAAGGATATCGGGTTGGCCGTAAGCTAATAATATTTATAAGTGTAGTCATCCACAATACGTGCATTTTATATAATTTTTGAAATTGTGGTTTCAAGTTTGGCACAATACTGATAAATAATTTTTAAAAAAAACCCCTCCGGGGGCGTGGTACTAAAAATGGTTAGATACTATTTTATTGTAGTACCTCCCGTGCCGTGTAGCAGTTGTCCGTAATGTCGTAGCCGTTGAAATTGAATTTTTGTTTCAGTGATACCGGCTGCTGTCCCTGGCGGTAGTTCTTGTCGACGTGGTTGATGGTCATGCGGTAGTTGCTCGTCGCACCATTGAGGCCCGGCACGATAACTTTTTTCGCGCCGCGCTGCTTCGCCACTGTTGCCATTTGGTCCATGAACTGCTCGATGAACTTCGCGATGTCGATTCTTTCTTCCTGCGGGACGTCGAAGCCGCGGACGAGCAGGGCGCGGTCGCCGTTCGCCTCCTCGAGTTCGAAGACGAGCACCGAGCCGATGAACTTCGGCTCATTTGTCGACTCGTCACGGCCGACGAACTTGTACGGCACGACCTCGGGATGTGTCTTGAGGAGTGGATAGACAGCGGTGTAGCAGACGTCGGCGAGGTAGCCGGACATCTCACCGATCAGCCCGCGGTCGGGAATGGCGCGGACGTTTTTCAATTTGCCGGACTCGATGACCTCGAAATTTTTTGACGCCTCGCGGAGGCCTTTGATGTGCGGCTCGAACGACTTCGAGAGGTTGACGTGCTTGCTGCTCTTGCGGCCGCGGGTGATTTTTTCCCACGTTTCGTCCGACCAATGGTGCTCCTCGTTTTTTCGGTCGATGTTGAGGACGTGATCTTTGATGAAGTCGTCGTGAATATTGAGGAGCCGGAGGATCGACTCTGGGCTGACGCCGCGTTCGAGCGCGGCCGCGAACCCGTTCGCCATGAGCTCGGAGTAGTTCTGCTTAAAGACACGCTGGAGCAGGATCTCACGCATCACCGAGACGAGCCCGCGTTTCTCCGCGGTGGCATGCTCGATATCGAGCAAGGCGTTGAGCAGCGCGTCCATCGATGTTGCAGCGCTGACCCTCTCTCCGACCGCTCGGAATCCTTCCAACTTTTTCTGAATGAATTGGTTGTCTGGTTTCTTGCTGAGCGTCTCCTCGAGGCTCGTCAGTTCTTGCCGTAGGCCGTCGAGTGCTTTCTCTTTCAGGAAACCGACGTCGCCCCGGTGCTCGATCACCTCGAGCGTCTCCGTGCTCAAGATATCGAAATCATTTTGAACTTTTGCTGTATCGATTTTTATTTCCACGTCAGCAGTCGAGATATCGAAGGGTTGGTGCTCCGGCGGCGACGGCTTGATTTCTCCCTGCTTCTCGGCAGCATTAAAGTCCTTGATAATCCTAGATATATCAGGCCTGCCGCTGTCGAAGCGGTGCGTACTCTTGCCGGTGATGGCTGACAGGATTTCGAGATCGATCGCGGTGAGGTTCTCGAGGGCGGTAATCGGTTGCTCGCTGAAAATTTGTTCCTTCATCGCGACGATGCGCTGCTCGAGCGCCTCGGGGGTGGTGAGGCCTTCGGCTGCCTGGGTCTCGGGGAGTGGCGTGCCGTCCGCTTCTGAGGCGAGAATGTTCTTGTAGTATTGGTAGAGAATCGGTGTCTTCGAGAGTCCGAATTTCGAGACGTACTTCGTGGCCATCCGGAACTCATCCGGCTCAATGCTGAATGAGCTTCTGCCGCGCTGGCTCATGTAGTTGATAAAGTCGCTCGTGCGGTCGTACTCGTTGTGGGTGAAGGCGTTCCGCTTCTCGTCTGAGTCTTTCGGTAGGGCGGCGAGGAACTCATTGAAGAGATCGTCACCGAGCACCATTCGCCACTCGTTGCGGTGCGCGTGGTTGACGAACTGGTCCGGGTATTCCTGACCGAGCTTCAGGAAGAGGTTGAGGAGCTCCTGCCGGGACTGTTCTGGTGTGTGTTCGCCCTGGAGCAAGTTACCCGAGTAGAAGTAGTTACCGATTTTTTTTTCGATTTCCTTGACGGTGCGGTAGAGGTTAATACTATCCTGAATCGCCCGAGTTGATTCTGGTCGGCCGTCGAATCCTGCGCTGATGGCGTGGTAGACATTTTTATTTTGTCCGGTATTGCCGATGAACATCAGGCTCGCGAGGAAGCGCTCACGTTCGTACTTGCCCGTACGCATGCCGTCCTGCGCGTAGATCGCTTCAATTTTTTTTAGCCCCGCTTCGTCTTCGCCGAGCCGCAGCCGCGCGAGGGCGAGGGGGAGTGCGCCGTAGTTGCCGTCGTCAGGGGAGGCGATGCCCCGGAAAAGGTCATTGTTGTAGTTTTCGAGGAATGGCCGCCGGTCGGCGAGGGGCGCGATGAGATCCTCGCGCGGCACCTCGAGTTCCGCGGCGAGCTTATCGACTACCTTGATGCTCGACGGCTCCCACTCCAAAATTGTATCGTAGAATTTATCGACGTACTCGTTTATGATATTTTTTTTGTCGATGCCGGTCACCGTTCCGATTTTCTTCAGTACCGTGAGCGCTGTCTCAGGATTGTCAATGTTCGCCTTGTGGAGGTACGGCCGGACTTTTTGGTAGACTTCCAGTGGCTCGAGATCCATTTCTTGCGCGAGCCGCGCAATGATGTCCGGTGTGTCTTCCTGGTGTAAGGAGAGGTGGCTCGCAATTTCGTTGAAGTAGATCCCAAAGATCTCTTTGCTGTCGCGTCCGGAGAGCTGTGCGACGTTTTTAAGTTTTTCGAAACTCTCCACTCCGCGGAAGTCGAGGTGGTAGAAGTCTCTGACGTCGTCCTCCGGAGCGCCGCTCATTTCCAGCGTGCGTGTCAGGCCTTCGTGCTCGATGAGCATCCCGCCACGTTTGAGGAGCTCCGCGATGGTGTACCCGTCGTGCTCTACGCCGGCGACGCCCCGCAGGTAGGACTGTTTGTTTTGCAACAGGCTGAGCACCTGGCGTTCGCTCTCCGGTAGGCCAGCGAGCACGTATTCTCGTTTCCTAGGATCGGATTTCTCGAGCAGCGAGATCATGGCATGGACCATGGTATCGGTCGTGTGATTCGACCCCTGCTCAGAGACGCTCCGCAGCAGGTAGGGGAGCGCCTCTGGGTTGTTGAGCTTGGCGAGCCGGTCTGCCGCGCCGGTCGCGTACCACGATTCCCCCTTGTGTTTGAATTCCAGCTCGAGCTTCCGGACAATACCGTTCTCAATGCGGTCAATCAGTTCAGGGGTGACGGCGCCGCTCTCACAGGCGAGCTCGCGGAGGTACCTCCATAGTTCAAACCCGTCGATTTGGTTGGTGGTGATTGAGTTGTTGTCGATGTGCGCCCAGCGGCCGGTTGTTTCTTTGATGGATGTTGCCGTTTCTTCGTTGAGCGGCTGCTGCAGCATCGTCTCTTGCACAGCCAACGCAATATCGTGTTGGCGTTCTTGGGTGATCAGCATGGTCATTTTACCGTAGCCGTCCCTCACGTGCGAGGTAGCGAGCCGTTCGATCGTGTCCTGTACGAGGCCGAATTCGTAGCTGCACTTCGAGGTCAGCTCCCGGATTCGATTGACCCAGGTACTGGGTTCTTGCCGTTGTGTGTCAGTAGCGTTCCACGGGAGGCCGTTTCCGCCCGTGAGGATCCCCTGCTGCAAGCGGCGGTACTCGTCTGCTTCCGCTCTTGTCAACTTTTTTTCTTTGACTTGCTCTTCGAGCGCAGGAGTGAGTACGTCTCCGAGGTACCGGTCGAAGATTAATGAAACAATCTCGTCAGACTGTAACGTAGCTATGAGTTGGTCGTGGTGATTGGCGACACCCGTATCAGTATTCCACGCTGCGATTTTTTTTACCTGTTCCTGCTCTTTGGTAATGGTGCGGAGACTATCGTTTTCTTTCATCCAAACTTTTACGCAGCTGTCTAAGTCGTACTTCAATCCTTCGATCCAGCGCTGAGTTGTATTGAGTTGCTGTTGGAGAGCTTCACGTTTTTTTTTGTTCCGCAGCCGGCGGACCCAGCCCTGACGGTTTTCCTCCTCAAACTCTCTCGCGAGCTCACGTTCTTTCTGCACAAGCTCGTTCTGTTGAGCTATCAAGCCGAGGCGTTTTTCGTCCGTTTCTTTGAGCTGCGTCTCGAGTGACTGCTGCGCCGGAAGCGACGCACTGAGTGCATCCCTGATTTCGGTGAGGGATGGCTTCAGGCCCCTCGTACTGTACATTTCAATTATTTCCTGGATCGTCCGTACCGGTTTTCCGTCGCTCGGTGGTTGGTAAGTTTTTTTATTTTGCTCAGTACCGACGTTCAGCGCCTCGACGGTTACCGAAAGATCTGATTTGATTGCGTTGTCAATTTCAGCGGCGGTTTCTCTGATACGGTCGACCGGGTTTCTCGGTGGTTCAATTTCCTGCTCATTGTGTACGTCAAAAACTTCCGCAGGTTGTTCTGCCGTTTCTTCGGGTATAGTATTTTTAGCATGAAACTCCTCCGCTGCCCGGTGATGTATGCTTTTAGCTGTTTCCATACATTCAGTGTAGGTAAGAAAGAGATATTTATCAAGAAAGCTGGTTTGTATTCCGCTGTACCGATAAAAAAATCGCCATTCCCTTCGGACGTACGTTCGGTAGCCGTAATTTATCTCGTGCGGCCTTTTGTCCGAAATAATTGTATTTATCTAACCAAAAGTGGTTTCTACCGAATTCACAGCCCATTTCAGATCAAAACAAAAAACTGTATCAAAACGCTTGTCTTTGATGAGTCCGGCTAGCTCACGTAATTGTTTTTCGCAGACCGCGGACAGTTTGCCAGGTAACCAACCGGTGACCTGGTTCTTTTTATTGTCCGTGGTCGTGCCATGGACGAAATAGGTGATTTGGGTTTTCATGTGGTTGGTAATTCGCCACTCAGGTGGTGTTACCCCCCGATGCTTTGATTGATTTTGTAGCCGACCCAGATGCCGAAGAACGCGCCGACCATGCTGCCGAGGATGGAGGCTACGGAAAAGACGCTCTGATGCCAGAGTGTGGGCACCCAGCCGCCGGCCGCGGACCCAACGAAGAGAAAAAAGTAGATGACAAATTTTTGCCCCATCAGGATTTTGGCGGGTTAGTATTGTTTATCCCTTTTGCCCAACGGCGGTCGACATACACCCATTGCCACCAAAAACGTCCCATCGCCAAGCCGGCTACGGCGCCGAGCACGGGCAGGCCAATCTGGATGACCGGATGTAATGCGCAGCTCCAGTGCCAGACGATGTCGTGGCGGGCATGGACGGCCCAACTCAAATATAGCGTTTCCACGATGATATGGACAATAATGCCCAATGTAATGCCCAGCAGGGTAGTGATGAAGAGATATACAACGTGTTTTAATGGCGTCGGATTCGTCGGAGCGTTGAGAAACATGGCGTTAACGTTTAAACATTTTCAGCCAGCCAAACGTCTGTTCGGCCGCATTGATGATGACGTCCAGGACGGACTGCTCTTTTTGGGGGGTCAGGACGGTTAACGCTTTTGAGACGGCGGTCGCACCGCTTGAGTCAATGCTTTCCACCTTAAACTGGTAGACTGCGCCCGGGTCAAAGGCGGTCACGACAACGATATGCCGACGCGTATACGAGTCATCCGACGGAGTTTTTTCCGGAAGTTCGTCCGTGGCATTGCCGACGCCCTTGCGGTAATACACGCGGCTGGTAGCCGGTTCGTTAGTCGTCCAGGAAATAATGGTCTGGACCTTGCTGTCCTTGCCGGTCGACAGGGCGGAATTTGTCTGAATCTGCGTAATCAGCGGAGGGGCGTTTTCCGTATCGGTTGAGAACGCGTCAATGGATTTCGTGGCGACGGTCCCGTCGGCCACCGTACTTTTCAGCTCGATGTCATAGACGGTACCCGCTTCAAGGTCGGGGACGCTGATTTGGTGGATCGTGGTCGGGGCAGTATCGCCGAGGGCCTTGGTTTCGTCGACCATCTTGATATTGTTGCGGTACGGGATGTACTGGACGAGTGAATCAGAGTCTACGTTTGTCGTCCAGCGGAAAACAACGCTGTCGCCGCTGGTTTTGTCAATAGTGTAGTTTGATATTTCAAACGGCCGGTCCTTTGTGCTGAAGGAGAAGTCGATGGATTTGGTTTCTTGGCTGACCTGTGTCTTTGAGCGGATCTGGTAGTGGTAGACCGTAGCCGGCTGGAGGTTGGTCAGGATGACCGTATGGTTGGTCGTGTACGTGTTGGGGTCGCCGATGAGCTGGGGATATGGAGCATTAGCGTCCTGCTGGAATTCGGCGGCTGTTGCCAAGGCCACGAGGGAGTTGGAGTCCTTGTCTGATGTCCAGGAGACCGTCGCGCTGGTGGATGTCGTTTCGACCCGTGGTTCCCCGGCAATGGCGGGCGTGGGCAGGTTTTTGGCCAGGTCCTGGATGAACGCGTACTGGTCCTGCAGGGTTGATTCGAGGGTATTGGTGTCAGCTTTTTGTGACAGTGTTGACAGGAGGTCGTCCTTTTCCTTGATGATGTCCTGCAGTGACTGGTTGGAGAGTTTGGACGACGGGACGGTTTGTACGGTCGCGTCAGGGGAAATGGCAGTATTTTTGCTGGCATCGACGGACGTGACCCGGTAGTGGTAGACCGTATTGGCGTCCAGGGCGCTAATGTCCAATGAATGTTTGGTGGTGTATTCCCAATTGCCGGTGATGTCCCCATAATCGGTGGTAGTGCCGTACTGGATGAAGCTGTTTGATTCTTCGTTGGTGGTCCAGGTAACCGTCACTGATCCGTCGGTATTGGCTTTGCCAGTGACGGCGGTAATGGTCGGCGCGGTGATGTCCAATGATTGCGTCCGCGCCTGTTGCTCTCGCAGTTGGACGTCCGATTCCTGGGTCAACGTTTCCAGTGTCGTAAAGGAGTTTTCCGTGCTGGCGGTGACGTTACCGGAGGCGTCCGTACTGGAAACGATGAAGTAATATTTTGTCGTGTTCGTCAGGCCGGTCAGGAGGATATAGTGGGACAGGTTCAGGGACGAATCACTGTCATTGCTGACGGTATAAGCGCCCGTGGCCGTGCCGTACTGGATGGCCCCCGTGGCTTTTTCGTCGGTGATCCAGTGGACGACCGCGGTGGTATCGGCAATCGGGCTGACTGAGATAGACGAAATCACCGGCGGCACCAGGTCGTTTGACGTGGTCAGGCTGTAGTAACTGCCGGCGTTGTTGTCGACTGTGGCGCCGGATCGGACGTAGAAGTAATATTTTGTAGCCGCCGTCAAGCCGCTGACCGTCATGCTGTGATTGGTGACCAATGGCGAGCTGATATGGAGCTCGGTCTGTCCGGACATGTCAGCATGGGTTGAATATACGACATACGAATCCGAGGCGGCATCGGTAATCCAGGTGATGGTCGTCTGGGTATTGTATGTCTCCTGCACGGAGACGGTACTGATGACCGGGTTAGCCGGATCGCCGGCAGCCTGGAGCGTGGAGGTATAATGGAAGAAAATAAATACGCTGGCCGCCAATACGGCGAAGCAAAACGAAATGTAGGCGGCATGGTAGATGGCCATGGCCTGACGCCGCCGGATTTTTTTATCGGCTGCCGGTGGTGATTTTTTTTCGGCTGGTGCTTGTTTCATGAATCGAATTATTTATATCGGAGGGCTTCCAGTGGGTCAATATTGGCAGCGCGCCGGGACGGGAACAGCCCGGTCAGGAATCCGACAAAGGTCGAGAAGCCGATGATGACGGCGATAAACCACAATGGCCGGTAAAACAGGTTGAGCGACTGTCCGCCGAAACTTTTAGCCAGTAGGTTGATGCCGATATTCGCCAACACGCCGCCTAGCGTGCCGATCAGGACGCCGCCGACTCCGCCCAAGAAGCCCATGCTCATCGATTCAATAATGAACATCTTGCGGATGTCGCTGCGCGTGACGCCGAGCGAACGCATGATGCCGATTTCATTGATACGCTCCAGTAGGGCAATGGTCATGGTGTTGAACATGCCGATGGCGGAGACAATCAGCGCGATCAGGCCGAACAAACCCAGGATAATCTGGAGAACTCGGAAAATTTGGTTGGCCTGGGTGATGACGTCGGAGAGCGAAGTGACGATATAACCCTGGTTTATGATCTGTTCGCGAATGCCGGTCGCCTGGTCCTGGCTGACCACTTTTACCTTGATGGAGTCGAACGATGAAACAGCGGACAGACTCTGGACCATGCCCATAGGCACGTAGACGACGCTGGACACTGGGTCATCGATTACCCCAGTGATTGTGAACGGCTGGGGGAAGGTGACCGTGGTCGTGACTGGCGTGCCATCGTCGTTAATCTGTTCTGCGGACTGGATATTCAGGGTCAGGGACATTTTTTTATCAATCATATCCTGCGGCGGAACGTTGAACAGTTTTGCGGTAGCCGTCGAGATCACCAGGTTGGCCTCCGTATCCGCGGAAAAAAGCGTCCCATACGCCGCTGACGTGCCATTGAGCCGAAAAAACGGTGGATCGACAACCCGGATGATCGAATCACTGGATAGGTCCTGGTACCCAAGCTGGCCGGAAACGTTTTTTAGCCGGGCAATTTCTGTCACGCCCTCGATTGTGCCGATTTTGTCCACGTTCTGCTGGTTGAGGCCGATCAGGCCGGAGGAGCCGGGACTTACGTCCAGGCTGAGCAGCGCGTCAGCAGTGGTGATCTGGCTCAGGATGACCCGTTGCATGCCATAGCCCAACGACACCAAGAACAGGACGGCGCCGATGCCGATGCTGACGCCTAAAATTGTCAGGAACGTCCGCATTGGGCGGGTCGTGAACATCCTCGTTGATAATGTCAGGAGATCGCTGATTTTCATAAATTATCCGGAAAATTTACCCAGCATAAGCAGTTCGAAATGTTTGGCCATCTTGCGGGCGATGCGGCGGTCCAAGCACGGGCCGGCCGGTACGGCCGCGTGCAGGAGATCACCCAGCTGGTCCTTGTCGATTTTATTGGCGAGGCGCTGGGAAATAACCTTATCCATGGCTTGGACCTGGCGCTGGTCATGCAGGTCGACGGCGAACGTTTCCAGCAGGTAACTGCGAGCTTCGGCAGCCTGCTTGTCCACGCCACGGACCTTTCCTTCGCGCTGGTCCTTTTCCTTTTTCTGGAGGACGCGGATTTCTTCCAGGACGCGCTCGATTTTCTCCCCCAGCTTGACGGCGGTGCGTTTGTCCAGCTCGATACCCCCTTCGGCAGCCGGCCGGTCGAGGAACGAGACTAGCCGGTCTTTGTCTTCCAAGCTGGAAAGCATCATCTGTTGGACCTGTTTTTCAATTTTATTCAATTCTTCGGCAGACATGCCGGTCAGCACTTCGGCGACGACCTGTTTGGCCTTGAAGGGGATAAGCAAGCCACCAAGCTGTCCCGGAGCGATGCCGGAATAGGTGCGGATCAGCAGTTCAAGCTCTTTGGATACGTTTGGCGCAGTTTTAGCCCCCCAGCCCTCTTCCACGGCCGGAGTAATGGCACTATTGACCTTGATGTCGATAATTTTTCCGTCTTTCATGTAAAAGATACGGTGGGCCAGGTTCAGGTGGGACGGATCATGGGTAACTAGGATGATGGTCTTGTGTTGTTCGGAGTTCAGTTCGCCGATCAATTCCATGACGTCGCGGGAAGACTTGGAGTCCAGGTTGCCGACCGGCTCGTCCGCCAAAACGATCTGGGGGTCATTCATCAGCGCCCGGCAAATGGCGACTCGCTGCTGCTGGCCGCCGGACAATTCGGAAGGGATCTTATCCGCCTGGCTGCCGACCTCAAAATGTTCCAGCAGTTTTTTCGCTTTTGCCATTCGCGCGATGCGGTCAGCCTGGATGGCGATTTGCGGCAGGACGACGTTTTTGATGATGGACAGGGAATTAATCAAGTAAAAAGCCTGGAAAATCATGCCGATTTTTTTCTGGCGGTATTCGGCGATTTCATTTTTTTTCAGCTTGGCCACGTTTTTGCCGTCCACGACAATATCCCCGCGGGCATGGGTTTCCAGGCCGGCGATGGAATACAGCAGGGTTGATTTGCCGCAGCCGGACGGGCCGAAAAAGACGATAAATTCGCCGGGGTATATTTTCAGGCTGACATCCTGCAGCGCCTTGACCTCATTAGACCTGCCCATAAAATAGGTGACGCTCAGGTGGTTCACCTCGATAATTGGTTTGATATCCTCCGTGGTTTTTGATGTTTCTTTGGTTTCTTCGAGCATGACATTATTATAATGAATTTCGCCATTTTTTTCAACTTTTGCTGAATAAAAAAGGGGCGTGCTTATGCACGCTCCAATTCAGGCGTCGGATTAGCCCAGACCTTCAGGAGATGTACGTACGCCTCCTTGCCAGTCGGGTAATGATGCAGCGCTTCGCCGGCGAACCAGCGATTTTCGGGCGACTGAGTGATCAGCCAGGCATTGCGGAATTCCTCGCCGAACCGTTTGTTGTAATATTCAAACGCTTCACGGTATGACGGGTTGTGGCCGAGCTGGACGCCGGCTAACAAACGGACCAGGGCGTCTTGGGCGATTTGCCATTCAATCCGGAACCGTTCGGCGAACACCTCCGTATAGTATATGAATACTTCTTGTTCGGTCGGCTCATGTCCCAGCACCACTCCAGCCATTAATCGGTAATGCTTCTGTTTGGCGAGTTCCCATTGGATCTGGAGGAGTATAGAAATTTCCTGGCAATTTGACGTTCGGCTCATTGTCCGCCTCCTTGGGTGTAAAAAAAGTACTTTGCGTAAGTGTACTATGCGTATACCATAAGTCAAGAGACCAAAAACCGCCAGGAGTACTGGCGGGTGAGGCACATGGTCCCGAAACTAGTCTCCCGATTCATTTATATTTCGGTTCTGGTCTTGGTCGTCCTGACCATTGGCGGAGCTTCCCTGATCGGCGTTTTGGCTCCCGCTGCTGGTATTACCGTTAAAATTGTAGTTAAAGTCGTTGTTGACGCCGTTATTATAGTTACTATTATAATTATGTTCGTAGTTGAGGTTGTTATTCTGGTTAGTCAGGTTAGGGGTATTCGTATCGGTGTTGATATTGGCCGGCGTTTCCTCCGATCCCGGCGTATCATCCGTTTCTGTATCTGCCGTACTGCTGTCATCGGCGGTCACTCGGATGAGCGCCCTGATGTCATCAGTGCCCAATCCGGTCCGCTCCTGGACAGAGGCGATGATAGCATCGTTGTCCGTGGTATTAAGTGTGTAGCGGATTTCCTGGCTATGAAATTTTATAATAACGGTTGTTTGTCCGTTTTTGGTTGTTGCCTCGATTTCAACTTCACCAACGGCATTTTTTACCCTGTTTTTCACCTCTTCCCGTTGGCGTTCGGTAAAACGGTTCTGGAGCTCAAGAAGTTTTTCCTCCACGGTGTTCAATGCTTGGCCAGCCCTGGTCTGGCTGCTTTCCTGATTTTCCTCCTGGACGCGGGCGATTACCTCGGCGGCGTTCTGCAAAGCCTGTTTGGTATCTACGCTAGCCTGCTGGGCGTCCGCAATCCGTCCGGCCTCAGTCAGATTTTTCTGTTCGTTTTCACGTTCGGCGGCGAATTTCACCAGCATATTCGCCTTGGATGTATCGCTGAAAGCGAAATTATACGTGACGCGTTCAATCGCGCGATCAACGGGGTACAGGGCGTCGCCCGGCTTGGCTTGGTCGGCGGCGATAGCCGTGCCAGTACCGGTAATTATCAGAGCGATAGCGATGATGACTGGGATCATGGGTCGTAATATTAGTTTATTAAAAAATGAGCGGTTCTTTATAAATTTTTCTTCAGTTGCGTGGGGAGACGTATCAATTTGGGATTGCCGGAAAGCGACCAAGACAGTATTTTTTAACCGTTTTACTTTGGTTTGCGGCAATTGGTCGTCCAGGGAATGTTTGAATAACACGCCGAAGTCAGTAGGTTTTTTATGGTTGGTCGGTTTGTTCATAATTAAATGAGTACTCCGGCATTAAAGATTTGAGTTTTTTTATTGCACGGTGCTTGAGCACGCGAGCATGCAGACTGGAAATTTTCATGGCATGCGCCGCTTCACGAAGGTTTAATCCTTCAAGTAAAGTCAGCTGCAGAATGGTTTGGTAGTTTTCCGGGAGTTGGCGCATTTGACGGCGTATCATTGGTATTCTGGAATCATAGTCCGGATTTGTGGTGTCGGACTGCATCCTGGTGTATTCGTCGGGGCTGACTTTATCAAACGGAATGTTGTTTGCATGACGGCGGTAATAGTCAATCAGGCGGTATCTGGCGATGCTGAACAGCCACGATGAGAAGCTGATGCCGGCACGCGGGTGATACTGGGGGAGCGACCGAACCATTTCAAGGAAAGTTGTCTGTGTCAGATCTTCCGCGTCTTCAGCGGATCCGACACGGTAGGCATGGAACCGATAAATTGCCTGATGATAGCGCTCAAAAAGTTCGCCCATGCTGAACTCGTCGCCGGCCTGAGCATGCGCTACCAGTTCAAGTATTTTGTTTTTTTCTGGATCCATGCGTATGTATAATCGTTGGAATACACGAAACGTTACACCTGTCAGTGTATCATATCCTCAAAATGCGGTCTGGTATTGACTCATCGGTCCGGATGGTGCAAGATGATCTAATTGCCCTTTAACTACCATATATCAGGAAGGAGTTTTTCGTGAGCAAATTGAGAGTTTTAGTGGTTGGCAGCGGCGGGCGCGAGGATGCGCTGGCGTGGGAATGTTTACGTACATCGCGTGATACGCTGGAGATGTACGTCGCCCCCGGCAATGCCGGTACCCAATGCTATGCCACCAATGTACCGATCAAGCCGACGGATACCCGGGCCCTCCTGGCTTTTGCCACGGAACATCAGATTGGCCTGACTATTGTCGGTCCGGAATTGCCTCTGGTTACTGGCATCGTGGATGAGTTCCGCGGGGCTGGCTTGAACATTTTCGGTCCGACCGGCAACGCGGCCCAGCTGGAAGGGTCAAAATGGTTTGCCAAGCAGCTGATGCAGAAAATGCGTGTACCGACCGCGGCGTATCGGGTGTTTACCGAATACGCGGAAGCGTGGGAATACGTGTCCAGGCAGGAATTCCCGCTGGTGATCAAGGCTGACGGTTTGGCGGCTGGCAAGGGTGCCGTAGTGTGTCAGGATGTCCAGCAGGCGATAGCCGTGCTGGAAGACATGATGGTCGAGAAAAAATACGGTGAGGCTGGAGCGACAGTCGTGATCGAGGAATGCTTATGCGGTCAGGAAATGTCCGTATTAGCCCTGTGTGACGGCAAGAATTTCAAATTGCTTCTGCCGTCCCAGGACCATAAGGCGGTCGGTCGGGGCGATACCGGACCGAACACCGGCGGCATGGGCGCCATCGCTCCGGTTCCGTGGGTAACGGGGGAGATGACGGACCGTATCAGCCGGGAAATATTCCAGCCGATATTAGCGGGGATGGAGTCGTCAGGGATGCCATTTTCCGGCTGCCTGTATGCCGGGCTGATGATGACCGCGGACGGACCGAAAGTCCTGGAGTTCAACGTCCGGTTCGGCGATCCGGAGACCCAGGCAATATTACCATTATTGAAATCCGACCTGACGCAGCTTCTGCTGGCCTGTACGAATGGCACTCTCGCCGAGTGTTCATTGGAATGGAAGCCGATGTCCGCCGCCTGCATCGTCCTGGCTTCCGGCGGGTATCCTGGCGAGTACCGGACCGGGTATGACATTCGCGGCATCAACGATGCCAAGGACTGCTTGCCTGGCGTGATCATTTACCATGCCGGTACGGCCCGCGGTACGGAAAGCGGCTTGTATGAGACGGCCGGGGGACGCGTCATCAACGTGACTCATGTGGCCCCCCAGCTGGAAGATGCAATCGCCGGCGCGTACAAGGCGGCCGGGACTATCCATTTTACGGGCAAGTATGTCCGGCCGGACATCGGCGCCAAGGCGCTGCCGAAAGTCAGTATTTAGGAGGGATTGTTCACAGCGAATACAACGGTTGCCAATCGGCAGCCGTTTTTTTAATTTCCCGCTCGTGGATGGGGCATAGAGATCCCTCGTCATGATGTTCCTCGGGATATTTTTTCCAGAAAATTTTTTGCGCTGAGACTGAGGGGATCCCTCGGCATCGCTTTAGCTATGCCTCGGGATTGTTACCTCTTGCGAAATTTTCATCACCGATTTTTTCAGTTCAAGGTAATATTATCGGTTCGAAAATTTCGAGAGGTAACAAAATAAAAACCGCCTGTGAGTGAGTTGAACACTCTATACAGGCGGCGCGGTTACTTGAATACCACTTCCACTACGGTTTTACGTAGCGGCGATAATGTGCTTAGGAGGTGTTATTCCTCTTTTTTGGCCGGGGTGTCAGCAGCCGGCTTGCTGTCGTCGAGGGACTGCGCGTGGCGGGACAGGGTGTCGAGCACCTTGTCCAGTTGGGCGGGGGTCCCTTCAAAATCACCGAGAGTCATGCGACCCTTGGAGATCTGACAGTTCTTGATCCTGACCAGCTGATGTTCAGGATCGGGCGCCGAAGCAGTGGTCGTCGTGGCCGGGACTTCCGTGGTAGCGGTCTCCGTATCCGGAGTCACTTCCTTTTTCGGTTCCGGCAGGTCGTTACCAGGCAGATCGTCGATCGATAGATTTGTCTCACCGGAACGGATGTGCCGGTTAAACGCATCCACCTGATCCACCGAGATACGGGGGATCACGTCGGCAGTCTGGAATTCACCCTCAGGGGTGAAGGTGCCCTGGAAGTCGGAGTCGATGCTGGAAGCCAGCGGATTGAGGCAAGCCCAGAGACAGTAGACCTTGCGGATACGCCCGGTCTTCTTGTCCCGGACGGTGGCGCAGACGCCTTCAGCGTTTTCGAACTCCTCGTCGCGGCAGGTGCCGTTGGAGAAGAAGACTCGCTGGGTGCCGTTGATGCGTCCGCGAACCGTATCCAGCACTTCGAAGTTCCGGCCCAGCGACTGGTCAATCGAATCCTGGACAGCCTCGCGCACTTCTTCGTTATCCGCCGTCGCATAGTCGGGCGGATAGTCGTCGAAGGCATACGTCGGCTCCTCTTCAGGCTCCGGCTTCCTCCGATTGGCGCGCCACAGAAGCCAGAAGATGACCATGGCAATCGGCCACAAGTACCAGTGTTTCTCCCACCAGCTTGTGTCGGCGGGGACGGTAACGGGTACTTCCACTTTCACCGTTTCCGGTTTGGGCGGAGTCGGCTGGATCAGCATACCGGTAAGGTAGGGTTTGACCGTGGTAGCGACGTAATATTTCGCCGCTTCCCACATACAATCCCTGCCGCCGGCTTGAGCGACGTAGACGTCTTTTGCCAGAGGCAAAAGGATCGCATCGCCAGGCCTGACGAGATTCAGGTCGGGGTACAGCGCTCTGTTCCGACCGCAGACATGCACCCAGGCTTTGGCAACTGCCTGCTCATCGGTCATCCCACGGTACATTTCAAGGTAAGAGATGTCCGAGGGCGTGAGCGACTGCCGATCCCACTGCGGAACGGCCATGAGCGTCGTGCAAATGGCGAGCGCCAACAGCACGAGAACGGAGAGGATAACAGATTTGCTTTTCAAGCAAACCTCCTTTGGGAAAAGTGTTTTTCACTGTGGTTGTTATGGACTACCAGATCGGCTTTTTTTGACCGTCCCAACCCGCAGTGTTTTTTCAATGTGTTTTAGTGCCAATCTGGCCACCGCGGATATATTCAGATATCAGCGATGGTCAGCCTGGCAAAGTATGCGCAAAGAACCTGACAGCCTACCTCATTATCGGTGGTTTGTCAAGGGTAGTTGTGCACATATTAATTATCAGTGCAGGGAGATAGATTGTTAAATTACATTGTTATCTACAATTAACTCTTGACATTAATATCAAATATTGTATACTGGTAGGCTATATTTTCAGCTCTTTGATATATTTGGCAATAAGAACTGTGTAGATAATAAATCAATCACATCAAACGGAGGTTTGTAGGATGAAAATCTTGAATTTGCTCATGTGGGCCGGAATTGCAATCGCGGCGCTGATCGTGCTCGCCTTTTTCTTCGTTTATCTTCCTTTTATGAATCATACCAGCGTCAATCAGATTGGCATCTGTTATGATGCCGGCAATGGGAAGATTTGGACCCAGGAAGTCCCGGGTTGGTATTGGACGAATCCGTTGGTGAAGGTGGCGTATATCACCACTCTGCCGGTACGCGTCACGGTCCCGTCGGAAGCGAAAGTCATCGTTTCCAAGATGGTACGATTTAAGCCCGAGGGTCTAGACGAGTTCATCCGCCTTCAGGGATTTTCGTACTACCAGAATATCGAAAATATATTTCTGGGGTTCGCCTACGCGGATAAGGAATATCCTTTCCTGGAAGTGATCCAGACGATGACTCAGGAAAACAGCGAGGGGCTCCTGCCGGTCTACAAAGGTGATAAGAAGTGAGGTGATGATGAAAAGATCTCGGCGTTTTAAAGCCTTGGTCCCACTACTCATTGCCGTTACGTTCTGCGTGTTTCTGGTGAGTTTCAGCAGTGTCCGGAACATTTTGTGGCTGATGACAGCGGCGATTAATACTGCGCTGGATTTCCACGACCTATTCGCGTATCGTGCTGTCTTCGGCCTGCAGATCCTCGTCATATTTACATCGGTATTCAGCATCAGCTGGAACCTTTGTTCGGTGGCCCGGTACATTGCCAAAGACGGGTGAGTAGGCGCACCAAGCAAGTTTCTGACATGAAGCGCACGTTCCATTTCGGTGGAAAACGGCGCTTCTTTTATTTATTGAAATTATTTTTCTGGAAAGACAGCAGACAGATTACCCGCGGGTGATGATGTAGACCATGTACCCGGCGTAAAGGAGCAGGAGGGAGACGCCCTGCCAACGCTGTAGCGTATGCCGTTTGCCGATGAACATGGCGATAAACAGGATGAACGTCGCCAGGATCGAGACCAATACGTCCACGCTGATGGCCGAATTGAAGGGCAGGGGCAGGATGGTGCTGGTCAAACCCAGGATCCAGAAAACATTGAAGATGTTCGACCCGACGATATTCCCGACGGCGATATCGTTTTGCTTATGCAGGGCGGCGATGACCGACGTGGCCAGCTCCGGCAGTGAGGTGCCGATCGCCACGATGGTCAGTCCGATCAGCGCCTCAGACATGCCCGCCAGGCGGGCGAACACGACCGCCTCGTCCACCAGGAGTTTTCCGCCGAGGAACAGAGCCACGAGACCGCTAATGACCAGTACCGTCGACATGTTGACGGAGTACAGGCGTACCGACCCTTGTTCGGAGCCGGTATCGACTTTGGCGATGCTGACGGTGTAGTACATGAAGATGATGAACATACTGATCAGCAGTATGCCGTCCGTCCGGCTCAGGATGTCGCGAACCGCGCCGTCCAGGAGCACGTCATTCCCCATGAGGAAGACCAGTACGACCGCCAGCAGGGCGAAGGGTATTTCTTTCCAGGTCGTGTTGCGGTGGACAGCCAGCGGGACGATCGTCGCCGAGACGCCGAGGATGAGCAGTATGTTTGAAATATTACTGCCAATGATATTGCCGATAGCCAGGTCAGCGCTGCCCCGGAATGCGGAAAAAAGGTTGACGACCAACTCGGGCATGGACGTGCCGAAGGCCACGATGGTCAAGCCGATGACCAGCGGGGAAATCCCGAACCGTTTCGCCAGCGACGATGCGCCGCGTACCATCGACTCGGCGCCGGCGATCAGGATGGCCAAACCCAGGATTAATATCAAAACGTGAAAGGCGATCATAGTGCCTTAATCATATCATATTATAGTTGGTTTTTTGAGACCGTACGCTTTTTATTACTGTCATCATCGCACCAGTTAAATGGCCGGCTCTTCTCAAAATCAGGGAACAGCATTTCATTGCTCTCAAATTCCTGGCGCCAGCCGTTTGACAGTCCCAGGTGTTCGGCGTTGGCCAGTGCCTTATCATATTCCGTGGAATTGATTTTCCGGTTCAGCTCCGGGTAACGTGTCGCGCGGTATTCCGGCCGGTACTGGGACATCAGGCTGAGATGTATATCCGGTGATAAGCCGGCCAGGAATTCCAGGCTCGCCTGACTGCCGGCAATGTTGCCCGGCAGGACTAAGTGCCTGACAATCAGGCCTTGGGTGGCAATGCCGTATGCGTCAAGTTTCAGCCGGCCGACCTGACGGTACATTTCCTTGATAGCCGACTGGTTGTATAGTGCATAGTTTATCGCCTGTGAATATTTCTTTGCCATGGCATCATGGGCGTATTTCAGGTCCGGCAGGTAGATGTCAATGATGCCGTCAAGCAGTCGTAACGTTTCAACCGAGTCGTAACCATTGGTGTTGTATATAATCGGGATTTCCAGCCCGCCCAGGATTGCATGGTGCAGGCTGGCGATTATCTGCGGGACATAATGCGACGGCGATACCAAATTGATGTTATGCGCTCCCTGTTTTTGCAGTTTGACCATTTCAGCGGCTAAAGCATGGGGAGTGTATTCATGTTGCGGAGCAGAGGCTGGCGGATGGCTGATTTGCCAGTTTTGACAGTAGCAGCAATGCAGGTTGCAGTATGTGAAGAAGACGGCCCCGGATCCGCGCGTGCCAGAAAGCGGCGGTTCTTCGCCGTGATGCAGCCCGATGTGGGAAATAATCATCCGGTCCGCGGCCCCGCAGAATCCGGTTTGGCCATTCGTCCTGTCAGCCCGGCACTGCCGTGGGCACAGATCGCAGGCGGCCAGTTTTTTCTGCGCGATTTTGGCGCGTTTTTTAATTTCCCCGGCAGGTAACCTCATGATCAGCGTTTGGAAAGCTGGTTTTTTTTCCTCCGGTGCTCCCACTGTCTGACTGCCGATTCGTTCATGCCCAGGTAGTGGGCAATTTCATGGAAGATAACTTCGTGGACCTGCAGGCGTATTTTTTCCGGATCTGGGCCGGCCACCCGTTCGATGGCGTTTTTGAAAATCGTGATTTTGTCCGGCAGGACGCCGGAGTAATAGGGCCCGCGTCCGGGCAGGGGGACGCCTTCGTATAGTCCGAGGAGCAGGCCGCGTGACCGGGCCTGTTTGTTTCTGGCGCTCGGCGTGACCGGCTCGTCTTCCGCGACAAAAGCGACGTTTTCTATCCGTTCACGTACTAGAGCGGGCACTAAGGATACGGCCTCGCTGATGAATGACTCGAATGTTTCCTGGGAAATCATACCTACACTCTACACTGTCTAGCCCAACCAGTAAATTACCCATCATGTGAACACTGCAGGACAGCCAAATTGACAGTTGGATGCCGTGTTGGTATAGTGTACAAACTTCTTTTCATGTCCATAACCACTGGAGAACCGGCCATGGTAGGTCCTGAGACAAAACTGGGCGTCGATGCGCTTCTGGCTTTGAGGGATTTTTTCCTGCCCGGGTGCACATTTTACTGGAGCGGGTCAGGGAAGCCCTGCGGTGAAGCAGTGCTACTTTTTACGGCCACCAACGATCGTTTTGAAGCGTGTACCTTATGCCGGGTGGATGACTGCCCGGTACGCCAAAAGCCCTATCAGCCAGCATAAAAGACTGATCGGCCCATTCGTCCGGCGGTAACCAGAACAGGTTACCGTTTTTATATATGTACGGGAAGAGGCAATTACTGGCTGTCAGACTCGTCGCTCTCGTCCGCGATTTCCCCGACCAGCTCCTCGATCAGGTCCTCCAGCGTGACGATGCCGATGGCCTGATGGCTGTCGTCATGGACGACGGCCAGGTGCTTCCGCGTTTTTTGGAGAATTTTAAATAGGTAATCGATACGGATCACGTCCGGCACTGAAGGGATATCCACCATTATTGCGGAAAGCGGCTTGTCACCCCCGTTCTCTATAAATACCCGGGCGATGTTCTTGATGAGTACGGCGCCAACGATATTATTGGGCCGGCCCTCGTAGACCGGTGTCCGTGAGTAGCCGCTGGCGATAATCTGCGGTAAAGCGTCGCGGACCAGTATGGACGCGTCCAGGGAGTCCGTATCCTGGAGTGGGATCATGACGGTCCGGGCTGTCGTATCGGCAAACATCAACGCCCGGTTGATAATCAGCTGTTCGGTTTGGGAGACGATATTGTGTTCCACGCCGTATTCGATCATTGTCTTGATCTCCTCTTCAGTGATGGGATCATGCGGTTTGACTTTTACCAAGCTTTCCAGTTTTTCCGCCAACCAGTCCAGGAACACGACCAGCGGGTAGAGTGTGTAATTCAAAATCAAGATTGGCCGGGCCACGATAAGAGAGAGCCGGCTCGTATACCGGCTGGCCAGGGTTTTTGGCGTGATTTCCCCGAAGATCAGCAGGACCAGTGTCAGGAGGCCGGCCGCGACGCCGATACTGATCGAGCTGGTAACACGGTTCGTGAGGATGGTGACGATCGAGGCTGCTGAGATGTTAGCCACATTGTTGCCGATCAGGATGGTGATGATCATGCGCCGCGGCATGTGTTTCAGTTTTGCCAGGGCGGTGGCGCCGGCTCGTTTTTCCTTGAGCAGGGTCCGGACACGGACGGCACTGACGGACAGCAGGGCAACTTCCGAACCGGAAAAGAACGCTGAAATGGCGATAAGGACTACGAGCAGGATAAAATAAAAATGCATGGTTGTGTGTATTTGGGGGTCGGGGAGGGGGGTCAGATTGACCACCCTAGCCGCACTGATATATGAGACGTAAACCAGAACAATGGTACGGTATTTCGGCTAAAAGGTCAATGGTCGTTTCGGCACTTGACCGGATGTGGCGGATAAGTTAGGATGACCAATTATCACCTTGACTTGTGATGGAGGGCAGTACTTTGGAAAGAGTGGATGTGACAGAGCGCTCTGTACGTCATGACGCCGCTCGGCGGCAAGCTGACCAGCGGCGTCAGCGAAACTGGCGTCGAAAAAACGGTGACCGGTACCACGCTACGCAAAATACCTGGCGCCGCAACCACAAGGAGAAGCGCCGCAAACAGCGACAGGCGTACCATGAACGCAACCGGGCGAATCCGTATAATGTCCGGAACCAGCGGGTAATCTGGAGCGACAAGGAGAAACGGATCATCCTGGCGAAGAACCGTCCGAGCGACCGCACCTTAAGCCGTCAGCTTGGCCGCAGCATCAAGGCTATCCAGATGCAGCGATATAAATGCCGCGGCTGATCATTTTTCGGTAAGAATAACAAAGAGTCCGAACCGTTCGGACTCTTTTTTATAGCTGACAATACGTCTTACATTAAACCAGGATGAGATTGGGTATAGTTTACCAAATTATGATTTTAGTGCTGTAAAAAGACGGTTGTGATTCGGAATTGGAAGCGCGTATTTTTTGGAGAAAATGATCCAGTTGCGTATCTGGGTAGAACTGATACCAGATTGAATTTTTTTTCGAAAATACATTTATAATTGGAATCAGGAAATGTATATATCCCTGCGCATCGCTTGGGTCCAGCCATTGGTAAACCCCCAGGTAGTTTTTTGTCAGTGGGTCGACCATCCATAATTTCGTGTGGAAACCGGGGAATCCGCTCCAGAACGGCGTGGTCAGTATGCAGACACGCTGAAATAGCCAATGAAAGAAAATATTGGAACCGATGAGCTTCAGCCTGAAACCGAACACCAGCACAGCCGGCTGTTCGTTGCGGTGCGGTACAGTGGAGACCGTTTCCCTGAATATAGCGTATTTACTTGCTCCCGGCACGTTATAGATGTGCCCGATCCGCTCCCGTCGCAGCTCTAGGCGCCAAGCAGTCTTTGCTGCGAATTTGATGCAGGATAATGCCGCTTGTTTTATAAGGGACACCTTTTTATCCCGTTAATTATATTCATTCGTCCCATTGGTATTTTCGTTTTTTAGCCTCGAGTTTATCCAGCTGGCAAGAGTAGCACAGGCCGTTGTGGCAGCAGACAGTCCCGCCGCATTTCCTGCACGCCCACTGCTTGCGCTGGTCAGCGAGGAACGCCCGCATACCTTTGCTTTTTATAAATTTTAAATTCGCCAGCATGCTCATGTGGTAGTGCGTGCGGTAACGTTTATCCAAGCGTTCAAGCCTGTCGCATGGGACGGAATCACATTTATGGCAATATTCCCAGCCATTGCGTAGGCGTTTGGGGCATTTTTTTATTACGCAGTAAACGCAACTTGCTGGCTTGTTCTTGTTTTTGTTCAGGCATCCCGGACATTTATTATTTTTCCGCAAATAACCGGCGCAGATGGCACAGTTCATGCCGCAAGGCGCGATGAGGTTTTTAGTGATGGACATAACATTAATAAATAATTTGTACCCGCCCGACTTCGCCGGATTCCAAACGCACCTTGATACCGTGCGGATGGGTTGGAGAGCTGGTTAAAATGTCTTTAACCACACCCTCAGTGAGTCTGCCCGTAGGTTGATCTTGCTTCAGGACGATGGCTACGTGGAGACCGGGATAAATATTCTCTCTGTTGTGTCCGTTCATAATACTTCAGTCATTTAAAATTTCTCAATGGTCACCCCCAGTTCAGAAAGTTCTGGTTGGGTATAATTTTCCAGTCCGCCCACCAGACCGGTAGCCGCATAGAGTTCGTCAAACAGCGCCTGCTTTTGTTCAAACAACGCCAGGTTCTGGTCGATTGATAGCGCGAAATCAGTGCCCGCCGACCCGCTCACGCCTTCATCTTTCGCCGCCTGCAACTCCGTTTTCGCCATAGATACCAGCCGGGCCATGACATAGGCGAACCCTTTGTCCCGCATCAGCGCCTGCCAGGCATCAGGATGGTGGTCTTTGATATTTTTCAGATGCAAGGACAGGTAATACAGCTGACGCGACAAGGCCTGGGGAGCGTCTTCATCGATCACGCCGGTCTGATAGCGGATGTATGCCCTGGCCACACGGACGCTTTTAGTGTATGAATTAATTTCATCAAGGGTGGTGTATATCTTCTGTTTGCTCTCTTTTAGGTATTTTTCGTCCATGGAGGCGCTTTGGGAAATATATTTCAGCAATTCATCGCCCTGCGGCGCGTCAATTTCCGGTATGCTGATAAATTTATCTTCGATGACATACCCATAGCCAGTGCATTCCGGATGGCTGAGGTCGCTAATGTGCGAAAGTTCATGGACTACGAAATCTAGCCGACCCGCTTCGTCCATGGAGCGCAGAAAAAAGTTTACAAACATTGGCTGTTCTTCGTACGTCTTCAGCACTTGATTTACCACCAGAAAGTACCCTTCGGGATAATAATCTTTGAGAAATTTCATGCTCGCTTGGGCCGAGGCGATTGATTCATCAGCCGTCAATGCCTTCATTAACTGGGAGTCTCCAATTTCAGAAAAATTTGAAGTTCCGGAATCGTACTCCCTCAGAAGTTTAACGATTTTTTCGTTGAATGTTTCCTCGTCCATGGAGGCTACCGTGTAGTCGGGAGGCATGCTGGCATTAAACTGTTCCGAGTACTGTTCGGCTGCGCCCCGATCCGCCACGATGTCCGCCTGTTTTTTTTCGATGATAAAAATTGCCGCAACGAACCCGATTACTATCAAGATAAGAATAACCGTTGGAATTATACAGCATGCTTGTGACCTCTTTTTTTTCGGCTCCGGTGTTTTTTCGTCCATCGCTTATTTTTTATTGAGCATTTAGTGACCAAAAAATTTCAGAGCTTCATACACGAAAAATACCGGCCAGACGATTGCTTTCAGGAATCCGAGCACGCCAAACCAAAAACCTGTTGCGGTGGAAATGTAATAGATAGCCGCTCCGATGAAACCCAGTCCATAGACTGCTTCGCTGCCGTGTTTGTGAACATCGATGTCTATCATGGCATGTATGTAATATTTAGAGGCCGTAACGCAATACAGCCTGACCGTCAATGCGATACAGGATTATTATATTTCGTCAGCGACGGTCCAGCTGCCACGCCGATGAAAATCAGGTATGTGCTCCACTGGCCGAAGACTATGGGAGCCGTTTGGTTTGGGACGGCGATGATCATGAGAATCAGGGCGAGCATGACGGCCCAGACCATGCCGTAAGCCAGGGCCACTTTTCGTGTCGGCGGCTTGAGGCGGCGGGAGTACAGCCAGGAGCAGCCGGCCAACAGGACGGCAACTATGATCCCCGTCCACCAATAATCAACCGGCTGGTCGGAACCGGTCACGACGGACATGATGAACAGCAGGAGCATGGTCAGGACGAACAGCTGCAGGCCGTAGCCGGCCAGTTTGAGCCAGGGAAATATAGGTTTGTGTGGGAGTACTGATTGCGGTTCCGTCATATATTATTGTTTTAATATCAGAAAATTTTCTTTAGATTCGATTTGGTGTTGATTTGGGATTGCAGTTGTTTTGCTTCTTCTGAATCTGGTTGGCCGATGACAAATTGAGCCCAACATTTTTTATCAATATGCCAGTCGGCAAAGTCCGCATGGAGTCCCGGATATAGCACGATAGAATATATTTGTGTTCCATCCGTTTCAGCTGTGATTGGCGATGTTGGCGTGAGCGTTATCGTCCGCGCGTCATCACTCAATTCAAGCTGGTAATTGGTTTTGTGGTATATTTTTTCCGGGTCACCGGTCATCAATATAATGTTATTGGGAATGACCGTGGCTCGTTTAAGCGTATTTTCGAAAGATATCGATACTTGTTCCACGCGTGAAGTTATGCTGCCGTGGGCCGGGGATATGCTTGTGGGGCGAAATACGCCGAAAATGTTTTCACACGTACCGATGGAACCGAGCTCTGTAGTATCGTCCGTATTTGAAAAAGTGTTCGTCCATGGCAATACTTTTGAAAAGTCACCTTTGGTAAAAATCAGAGTAAACAACACGAACAGCAGGAAAGGCAACATTTTGATAAAGTACCAGAATCTGGCGTTGGCGTAGGTTGTTTTTTTGAGATATTTTACGAGCCAGATGCCGATGACCATTAACGAGAGGCTGACACACAGCCCGAGCAGAGCGTTCCAAACATATGACAGCGGACGATTTTGGAGTATGTCGAAGGGGATCAGGCCGATAATGATAAAGGTGGCGGTGAAAAAACTGATGAGCAGTATCACCCCAAAGAGAAATAGCGATCCGATGCCGCCGAGTACTGACCGGTACAGGTGCTGCCAGATTCCTATGTAGTACTCTTTTATTGTGGCGACATTGGCCGTCCAATCCTCATTTTTTTGTTTATATACCGCCCAGATAATGATATATATAGTGTGTGCAATCAATGCGGCGATAATCATGCAAATCAGCGCGGTAAAAAATGTAGCGACCGGTTCCGGACCGTCATACGAATTCAGGTGGCTAAACGTAAGTATTGCACCACAAAGCCAGGCGGTGGCAGTAAAGCAAAAAAGTATGATAATAAATTTTTTCATGGATTATTTAAGGTTGCGGAATATATTTTTTAGATAGAAGCAACATAATGAATAATGCAATGGCCGGGATGAGGTAAGCCAGGTCAAACCAGCCGACCTGGTCGGTGACGGTCAGCATGATGTTGGCCACGGAAAATAGTGTCGCGAGCCACCAGGCCCAGTGCCGTCTTTTATTTAAGTTATAGGTGAGTCCGGCTAATATGACCGCACAGCTAAAGCCGCTCATGCTATAAAAATAGCGGTAGTCGGAATCGCGAAGCAGCCAAGCGGCGGCGAACAGCAGCCAGAACAGCGCGACGACGTACATTAATATTACTGTGGCGGAGAATATTTTTGGTTTTGGTAAAGGCGTATCCATATGTTTATTGTCCCTCTTTTTGCCAACATTGGCAAATAAAAATCCCCTTCGGCAGAAGCCAAAGGGGATGATCCAGGTAGCAGGAACCGTGAACTGTTATTTCATAAGAACCATTTTCATGCTTTGTACGAATTCATCGGCCTGAACTCGGTACAAGTAGATGCCGGAGCTTGCCTGCCGTCCGTCCCAGGTAACGTGGTAATAGCCGGCCGGTTGGCGGGTATTGACCAGCGTCACGACGTGCTGTCCCAGGATATTGTAGATGGAAACATCCACGTCGGCCGACCGGGGCAGGTCGTACGAAATAGTGGTGGTGGGATTGAACGGGTTCGGGTAGTTTTGCGCTACGGCGAATACCGTCGGCAACCCAGATGGCTGTTCGTCATCTACGCCGGTCGGTATCGACAGTGTGGCGTTAACGCTGACCGTTGCGCCAGCCGTGATTTCCACCGTATCGATCCATGTTTGGTAGCCCTCGAGCGCTAATGTCACAACGTGACTGCCGGGCCGGATATTGGCGAGTAGCTTCGGCGTCCGGCCGACTATTATACTATCCACCAGCACGTCAGCATTCGGAGGAGTGGAGGTGATGTTTAGCCAGCTCGGCAAGTGGGTGAGATAATACACGCCCAGGTCGGTAATGGTACCGTCCGGATCATCAGGGCTGCCCGGATTGCCGGCCTCAAGGCAAGGAGACAGCTCGGTCAGGTGGTAGGTAGTATCGGCCGTGTACAGCGGATCGACGAAGATATTGAAGTACTTGTCGCACGGCGTGCCGTTTATGTTCCAGCCCCAGGTAGTAACGCCAGCTCCGGGGAGCGATCCGGAGATAAGACCGGTGTTGCCCCAGAAGTCGGTGTACCTGACACTTACGGTCGAGTACGTGTCCCACTGGATGGCATTTCCGTTGGTGCTGGTAATGATGCTGTTCGTCAGAGCAGCCGTTGAGTTGCTCAGGTAGATGCCGCCGCTGTAGTTGCTGGGCATTGTCAGGTGGTCGAGGACCACGCCTATCGAGTTGCCGATGTACATACCGGCTCCAGCCCAGCCGCCCGATCGGTTGAGCGAGTTTCCGGCGATGAGGTTATTGGCCACCGTCGGCCGGAAGCAGTAGTTGAGGAAGATCCCGGCACCGTAGATAGAGCTCTGGTCAGGGATGCTGAGGTAATTGCCGGTTATTGTGTTCCCGTCGATCGTAACGTTAGGGGAGTTGAGCCAGCAGATACCCGCGCCTTGGCCACTTGCCCCGATCAGGTAGTTCCAGTTGCCGTAGATGTAGTTGCCGCTAATGGTATTTTGGGTAACCAATCCCTCGGCAATGTTCAGGTAGATGCCTCCGCCTCGTGCCACCGGGCTGTAACCACTGAAAAAGATGTAGTTGCCGCTGAAGACATTCCCGGTAAATACTACCAGACATGACTCAGCATACACGCCGCCAGCGTACCCGTACTTGCTGTGTCCGCCGTAGGAGTGGTTTCCGGTAATTTCGTTCTCGTTCAGACGAAGCGTGCCGTTCCGGTTGTACACGCCGCCAGCGTATGTACCGGTGTTTTGCGTGATGGCGTTGCCGGCAATCAAGGCAGCCGAACTGTCACAGTAGATGCCGCCGCCCAGGGTGGCCGAGTTAAGGGTGATTTCATTACCCGTGATGACCACCGATGACCGGAGACAGTAGATGCCGCCGCCCTTCGATGCGCTGCCCTGGGTGATACGGAAGCCGGAAATGCTGGCCGTGCTGTCCACGTCAACACAGCTGATAACGCCAGCACTGTTGTTGGCCTGAAGCCATGTGAATTCCGGACCGTCAACACTGAGCAGGGCAATGCCGCTCTTCGGGACGATCGGAAACACCTCTCCGTTGGTAGCCGGCGAGTAGACGCCGCCGGCAACCAGGACGGTATCACCGACATCCGCCGCGTCGATGGCCATCTGGATTTTTCCGTACTGACTGGGGACCAGCCTGGTAGTGGCGAGTACCGGTACTGAGAGGGTGAGTACGACAATAACGAGGGTCAGCGTGAAGCCGACCCAGTGATGTTGTTGCAACCGTTCCATCGATTGCTCCTTTCATTGAATATGGGGGTTTTTATGTTGTCAATTTACACTTTATTTTCACTACAACTTACGCCATTGTACCTATTGTTGTCAAGGATAATAGGGCTAGCCTTGGCAAATAAAAAAACCACCAGCGGTTATATGCCGGCAGTTCTTTAAAAATATTTGGATTGTTTAAGCGGCTGTTTCGGGCTTTTCAACTTGCCGGTCTCGTTTTTCCTTTTGGCGCATTTCTCCAATAAAGGAAAGCACCTCATCTACATGATAGCGGGGGCGTTGGTAAATTTCGTCATGCCGCATGTTGGAGATGTGAGTGCGGACGTTGACTCCTTGGGGAAGGAGTTTTTTCACTCTTTCCATTTGTGAGGCAGGGAACAACTTGTCGGCCGTGCCAAAAGAAACATATGTATTGGCTTTTACTTTGGGGAGCAATTCCAGGAAACCGCCTTTTGCCAGAACAAACGCCTCCCAGACGCGCCAGATGAGCCCCTCGACGCCATACTTGGTGTGTTTACCACGCCAGGTGTTTAGTTGGGAATCCTTCATAATATTTTTTGTCACGCCCTGGTACATGTCCGTTTCCTGTTGTTCGACTGTTTGCAGGTCAAATTTTTCCAGCTCTGCCATCTGTTGGCGAATGTAATTAATCCCTTTAATAATTTGCTCAGGGTCAATTTTCGCGTCGGAGCGTTGTTGTTCAAGTGTTTGTAGGGACCGTTCGAGCGTTTCGCGATATGCGCCCTTAAATTCTTTGAGTAGTTTGTCGGGTACCGGTTTCCTCCCTAACGTTTCAATTTTGCTTTCGCTTGTTTCCGGTATATAGCGACTGCCCAAGCCGCCGAAATGTGGCTTGAAATGTTTTTTACCGTCGGCCCCCTCTTCAAATAGATGGAAGCTCAGTGCCGGTTCGTGTTCGACGCCGGCAGGAGAAAAGAATACCGCATCGGCAACCTTTTCCGGATGTGCGACGGCGAATTGTTCAGCAACAAAGGACCCCTTGGATGAAGAGGTGACGCTGAGGGATTCCGTCGTTAATTCGTCCCCAGCGGCATGTTCTTCTTTGCGTATGGCATCGATGGCGCGGTTCAGGACTTCGGCGAGTGGAGCGAATGAGCGTTCTTCATGTTTCCATTTACGCCACTCCGTCGGTGACATGTCTGAACCGCCGTGGCCTGGTTCGGAAACGACGATAACCCGTTTATTGCCGCGGACAGCCAGTAATTCAACGAATTTTTCGGGGCTGCGGTAGGATGAGCCGTACCCAGGGACATGGATAATCGTCCGGTCGTTGATTTCCCTGGCGTGTTCCAGGTCATTTTCGTCACGGGCATCCAGCACAATATATTGGATTTTCAATTTTTTCCCATCTACTCCCGGTGCTTCAATCTCAACATATTTTGGATTTTGAAACTGCGCCTCGACGATTTCCATCTTGCGTTTTTCCACTTCGGTCAGCTCGCCATATTCCATGGCGGGGGAAGCGGGCTTCTTATCTGGTGTAATTTCCTCCATCGGGGGCATAGGCATCTCTGGATTATGAGGCATAGTTTTTGAAAAATAATATAATAATATTGATTTTATCTTATCAAGTAATTATAGGCGTTGCCCGGTAGGAATACAAATTAAAAAAACCACACTAGGTGGTTTTTTGAAGAGCTGCTGTTTGGACGAGTTTAGTCTTACCGTTTAATACGGCGGTAATCAGGCGGATCGACTTTTCAGTCGATGCGCCAATTATTACGTGTTGAGTAATGGCTTCCCGTTGTTTCGGCCGGGTTGACTTGAACAGTCTTACTGCCGCCTGCTGAGCCTGTCGCTTTTTTTTGTTGTACTTTTGCTGGTATTCTTTTGCCTTTCTCTTGTTTTTCCGGTAGTACCCGCGTAAATACCACTTACGGAACTCCTTCTGGCTCATGGCGAGGGCGCGGCCCAGGCTAACCTGGAAATACGGTTTAATGAACTTCGCATACTCGGCACGTTTTTGCGCCTGTTGCTTTTTTAGCGTTGCAAGACTCCTCTTAATCATTCTGCCCATGCATCCCCAAGAACACTCCCCTAGTGTTAATGTGCGTAAATTGAATTACGCTACTATGATTGAATCGCTATAATATAACTGAACTGAAGGACGTGTCAAGTGGTTGACAAGCGGGCGGGGAAGCTGGATATTCATGCGCGAGAAATAAAAATTCAAGCCCAGATTTTTTTGATGGTCAGGCGTCGTGGCTAAACGCATCTCTGGTAAAAAACGAACCAGTTAGAAATAAATTAAATATTATAGTTTTTATCTGACCCGAAAAAAATATATCCTGCATTGACGCCGGGTAATGATTCTGATAACATGTTATAATTTATAAAACAACTATGGTACGTACAATACCACTCCAATTTACCATTACGGGTACAGAAATCCACATTCCATTTAAGGCAATGTGTTCAATTACTGAAAAACCCTTCAGCGGCGTCGTCCGGATAGCGTATCGTCCCCAAAAAAAAGCGGTTGAATATGTTGATATGGAAAAGGTAGTAAATACGCTGTGCCGCGGGAAACTCACCGCTGAGCAATTAACCCATAGAATCTATAAGGATGTTAAACGGAGCATCCGGCCGAAGTCACTATGTGTCACAGTTGACGTTAAGAAATCAGCGGCGCACCGGCCGGTTACGGTGTGGATTGATGATAAATCGAATTAATTAGTAATTGAATATTTATGAATTCAGTTGTTCTTCTCTTTTTTTGGATAATAGGCATCACGTGTATTACGTTTATCGGGAGTTGGTATGCCCGGCGGTATCAACGGCCCGATTTACTGATTGCATTATATGTCACATTTATTTTAATCGCTCAAATCCTCGCGGTAAAGGTTTCCGCATTTGATCTGGGGTTCAAGACTTTTTTTGTGCCGAGCGGGGTGTTGGTTTTTTCCGTTACTTTTTTGATAACGGATATTGTCAATGAAAAATTCGGACGGAAAGCGACGCATCGCATGATTTTAATTGCTTTTATCACCCAGGTCGCCATGGTCGCTTTTCTATGGCTGGGCACAAAATTAACCCCAGCCCCATTTTGGGGATTACAGCCGGCCTGGGAGGATATTTTTGGGGTGGTGCCGAGGATCACTTTGGCCAGCTGGATTGCATTCCTGGTTTCGGAAAATGCGGATGCATTTGTGTTTGACTGGTTCAAAAAAATTACGAAAGGACGGCAGCTATGGATGAGAAATGTCATCAGTACCATCCCCGCCCTGTTGTTGGATACCCTCATTTTTATTCCCATCGCTTTTGGGGGTCAGATGCCGCTGTGGACGCTGATAGTTGGCCAGACTACGCTCAAGTGGTTAGTGGGGGTAGTGAATATCCCTTTTATGTATTTCAACCGTTGGATTTTCAATAAAAATGAAGATCAAAAAATGACGGAAATATCCGAAGTTATGGAGACGGTTGAGGGTAAGTAATTATTCACTACGGCGATTTATGGGCTTACAATACGATATTGGGTGGGTAGGAGCCGGTTCGGCCAGCCGTCACGTGGTGACCGCTCCATCGTTACATATTCGTCGTGTGTCCAACCCGGATGCATTCGTGAAGCTGGGTATTTTATTGATGATCGCCGGTTATCGTAAAACGGAACAGGTACATGTCGCCGGACAGTTTAGTGCCCGGGTTAATATAGGGCGGTTGGGGCGATTTATGTCGTACGTAATAAACCATCCAATCGCTCCGCGTCATTTTAATATCCAGATCACGCAAGAATCGGCAACCCCTGTCGGCCCAGCCGCCGTAGTGCCGCGTAGTACTCCGCTGGTTTTGTGTTACAGCGGGGGCGTGGATAGCACCGCTGGTTTGCTTTATGCACTTGAACACGGTATGAATGTGTTGCCAATGTGGATTGATTTTGGGCAGCGAAACCGCGATGCCGAGGCGAAACGGGTAGCCCGCATACCGGCGAAGCTTGGCGTAAAATTACATACAATCCGTATTGAACTGGGGTCTTATGTCAGGCGCGGATGGAAGGACTGGGATTTTATCGTCCCGGGTAGGAATTTTTTATTTGTGGCCGTTGCCCAGTCGATGCTTGATCCGCGTGCTCGATGCGGTCGCGTCTATGTGTGTGCGAACCGTGACGAAAGGCAGAAAAATAAGAATAAGGATAAAAGTGCTTATTTCATGGAAACGGCCTCCGATTTTTTTAGCGCCGGTGCCAACCGGCGCATATCCGTCGAAACGCCGTTTGCCCGATATTCAAAATCGGAAATCGTCAGTTATTGGAAGCGGGTGTGGCAGCCAACATACGGTATCAGTCCGCTTGAGACCACGACGTGCTATTATGCAGATGGCTGCGGGGTCTGTACGGCGTGTTTTTATCGAGCAATTTTTTTAAGCGCCGGAGGATACGATAAAGATCCGAAATTCGATTTTACCCCATTGGTCAAACGCACACGCTTTTTTAAGGAAGAATTTTTCCCAAAACTTGTTACTGGGGAACTGCCGCCGCATAAGCAGCTGGATTATTTGCTAGCCGTGGAAAATCATCTCAGCCATGTGCCTGCTGAGGTGCGTGAATATTATGCACGGCTCTCACCTGGCATGAAAAGAAGGGTGCGCGTACGGCGGGTAAAAATTAACGAAGCACGTATTATATAGGCGTTGGTTCTCAAAAACGGATATATGCAGGAATATTGCGACCTTATTTTACTCGATAACCATCACCGGATACTGATGATCCAGCGCGATTGTGATGACCGAATTGCCGGTCCGGGTGCATGGAGTCTGGTCGGTGGGCGGTTACAGTTATCAGAAACTCCGCTTATCGGCATCATACGTGAAACGGAAGAAGAAATTGGTTTAAAGATCCGATCGCCAAAACTGTTAGGCATCGTCGAGGACGAGTGGAATGGAAAATCAGTGAAGCATCATATATTCATGTTATTGGTTGGCAAGTTCCATGCGATACAGTTACAAGAGGGTGTGGGATATGCATGGTTAACGATTGATGAAATCGCACAGCTGGGTGATAAACTGGTACCTTGGTTTAATCGCGTATATAGCTCATCCGTCCGCCTGGCAATCCATAAAACTTAAATAATTGGGACTATCATTGGCTTAACCATCGACAGAGCTGCATTTTTTGGATATTAATTATTGTCTGCCAGCCGGTCATTTTACCAGTTGACTAATTATTTTATTTGGGATAAGATGCCGTGAAGCTGAAATTCGCATTTTACTGCCCTGACTAGCACGTTCGTTGACAATTTAATTGACGATGGTGAATTGTGCTGTGCAGGGGAATATATCACGGTTAACGGAAGAGGAGGCATATATGCTCATACTCGGTATTAACGGATGGATTGAGCGCGGTCATGACGCGGCAGCGTGCCTCCTTCGCAACGGTCAGATAGTGGCCATGGCGGAAGAGGAGCGGTTCAACAGACGTAAACATGCGTTTGATTGTTTGCCGTTGAAAGCGATCGCGTATTGCCTCTCGGCCGCCGGCATCACGCCCGATGATCTCGACGCGATTGCCTGGGGCTGGGATTTGCCGTTGCTCCATAATTTTTACGGACGGACATTTGTCCATAATGACCGTTCGTTAAACCAGATGCTGTTCCCACGACAGTATTATCCGCGACGCCGAAAAGACGTGCCGGTACATTTTATCCGGCACCATCTCGCTCATGCGGCCAGCGTTTATGCGTGCCGCGAATGCGAGGAGCCGGTCGGTATTGCGGTCCTGGACGGAAGTGGGGAGGATGTTTCGATTTCGCTGTTTCGTGGTGATCATGGCGACCTCACTGAATTGGCTTCGTATCCGATCAGTTTGTCGCCTGGCTTCTTCTATGAAGCCGGGTGCCAATTATTAGGCTTCCGTCGCACCGATGGGGGTAAACTGATGGGGTTGGCCAGCTATGGTTCACCGGAAACCGATGCAGCGGAGTTTTTTGTGACGCGCCCCGGCGAACAGGTTCGTCTGTCTCGACCTGAACCGGGATTCACGCCACAGGGCGTCCTTGATTGGGAAGACGAGGCTGTTGCCTGGTGGATGGGTCACATGACCAGGCGCTGGCCGAAAATTGTTCCTGCCCAGTATCATTATGATTCAGAGGCGGACAGTTGGAACGCCGGTGCTTCGTTTGGTCCGCGTGAGTACAATGCCGCGGCGACAATCCAGCAAACACTGGAAACGGTCTATCAATGGGCGGTCGGCGAGACGATACGTTTGGCGAAAACCCGGATTATTGGCGTATCGGGCGGCGTGGCGCTGAATTGCTCAGCAAACGGTCACTTGCTTGAACGGGCATTAGTTGATCGGCTGATTGTTCAGCCGGCTGCGGGTGATGCCGGTACAGCTTTGGGTGCCGCGTTGTACCTCAATGGTGCGATACCGCCTAATGTGTTTAGTCATCCGTATTGGGGTCCTGAGTATTCCAATGACCGAATTCTGGCGCTTCTGCATGAAGCGAAGGTTTCTTTTTCTGAACCTTCGGATTTACCCCGCGCGATCGCAGAGGCGGTTGCTGGTGGGCAGGTCGTCGGATGGTTTCAGGGACGGATGGAGGTTGGTCCGCGGGCATTGGGAGCGCGGAGCATTTTAGCGGATCCCCGGATGTCGCAAATGTCCAGGATCGTTAATACGGTGAAGTCGCGGGAATTTTGGCGGCCATTAGCTCCAATGATGCTCCAAGAAGCCACTGCACAGTATCTGACTATGGCCGGCCGGTATCCTTATATGTTGATTCGGAATTATATCCGGACCGACAAACAGGGTTTCGTCCCGGCTATTGTGCATGTTGACGGCAGTGTTCGGCCACAAACGGTTGATGAGGGAAGTCAGACACAGCTTCGTCAACTCCTGACTGATTTTGAGTCAGTGGCTGGAGTCCCAGTATTAATGAATACGTCATTCAACGCATGTCACGAACCCATTGTGTGTTCGCCGATTGATGCGCTGCGGACGTTTTTCACGACAGGATTGGATGCATTGGCTTTAGGGCCATTCCTCATCGAAAAATAGGAGAATTGTCATGAATGTACTCGTTATAGCCCCGCACCATGATGATGAAGTCATTGGCTGTGGGGGAAGTATCGTGCTGCATGCAGACCGCGGCGACGTCGTTGCCGTGGCCTACGTGACTCAGGGATGGTCGGGTATACCGACTGTCCAAGATCGTGATACGGCAATACGACAGATTCGGGCTGAAGCTTTCGAAGCTGGCCAGATTCTGGGTGTTGCTCACAC
>Ga0265297_10001672_pt1 | contig 50463 bp, 56 predicted proteins | sample Munlanlwell13791_FD_192502 | JGI IMG/M metagenome (GOLD analysis project Ga0265297, IMG submission 192502) | Leachate microbial communities from a municipal landfill in Southern Ontario, Canada - Leachate well 137-91 | ecosystem: Engineered > Solid waste > Landfill > Unclassified | place...
AAGACGGGACTCTTACAAAGGGTAAAGACGGAAAGGATCTGCCGCCTCTTATCAGGGTTAAGAAGCTGAACTCGGTAGATATCGTAGACGACCCCGCGGCCAATGACGGACTTTTCGGAGTGCCGTTCTTCTCAGGTACCGTTAAACCGTCCGCGGAGATGACCGCGTTTCTGGACAGGTTCCTTGAAGAGCCGCTTGCGGTTGAGAAGATGATTTCGTTTTTGGAAAAGTACAGGGATAACAAAGAGGAGTCAAAAAAAGCAGCACAACGTAAGGAGGATAGAAAGATGTATGAGACGCTGACAGTAGAGGAGTTGAAGAAGGAGAAGCCGGACGTTTTTAATTCGATCCATTCCCTCGGAGTCGAGGAAGGAAAGAAGACGGGCCTTGAGGAAGGCAAGACGAAGGAGCGCGAAAGGGCCGTATCGATCCTTAAGAAGTCGAAAGATTTCAAGGATATGACGGACTTAGCTGTTGACGCGGTCGAAAAGGGTTCTACCCTTGATCAGGCGACGATAATTTTTCAGGACAAGCAGCTGGAGGGCTTAAAGAAGGCGGCTCCGGCAAGCCCCGGTCCTGACGCGGAGGAGGGCAAGGACAAGGCGAAGACCCACCTTGAAAAGGCGAAGGCCTACAAGAGCGAGCATAAGTGCTCGATGACGGAGGCCTTGAAGGCCACCGCGCCCAAGAGGAAATAGAAGTTTTTCAAAAGAAAAAGGAGGTTAAAAGATGTCTCAGTTTAATATCGGCATAAAGGCGTTTACGGCGGGAGAGGCTCTCGAGCCCTACCGAAGGGTGAAGCTTTCCGCGGGAAGCGGAAGTCAGGTCGAGTACGCAGACGCGGGCGAGGATTTCATCGGCTTTACCGCGGCCAAGGCGGCCCAAGGAGAATCTGTCTCGGTTGAGCTTAAATCGCGGGGGCGGACGTTCAAGATGACGGCAGCCGGTGCGATATCGGCCGGTGGCAGTTTCTACGGCGCGATAGACGGCAAGATCTCGGCTACCGTGTCGGGGTCGATCCAAGGCAAGGTTCTCGAGGCATCGGCCTCGGACGGAGAAATAGTCGAAGGTCTCATAGTATAAAACGCATTCAAAAGAAAGGGAGGATAAGAGATGGGAGTAGATTATCAGGGTTCCAGAGCCGTACCGAGGTTAGAGCTCGGAGAGGCAGCTCTGGAATATATCCAGCAGCAGGACGAATTCATCGGGACGAAGGTGCTTCCGATATTCGAGACGAAGAAGAAGGCGAGCATATTCCCCGCCATCACGAGGGAAGTGATAACCCGGGAAGCCGACACGAGACGCGCCCCGCGCGGTAATTATAACCGTGACGGTATTCAGGCGAAAGACAGGCAGTACGCCTGCGAGGAGTTCGGTCTTGAAGGGCCTCTGGACGACTCTGAAAGGTCGCTCTATGAGACCGATTTCAACGCTGAACTCACCACGGTTCAGATCGTGACCCGCAGGGTCCTGCAGGGTCAGGAGAGGAGGATCGCGGCCAAGGTATTTAATCCGGCCACCTTTACCGGAGCGGCCCTTTACACGGACTATTCGGGAGCTCCGTGGGACAACAAATCCTCGGAGGTTGTAGCCCAAGTGAGGTTGGCAAGGGAAAAGGTGAGGCAGAATACGGGGATCGATCCTCGAACACTCATCTGCTCGAAGGCCAATATCGACAGGCTCCTGGATAATACAGAGATCAAGGAGGCGATCAAGTATGTCGCGCGGCTTACCGAAGCCGAGATTCTGAACGCGCTGGCCGATATCCTCGGGATAAAGGAGATCATGGTCGGTAAGGGCATCTATAACTCGGCCAAGGAAGGAAAGCCCTTCGCGTCCGCGGACATCTGGAACGACGATTACGCGATGCTCGCCGTGATCGACGCAAGTCAGAGGCTCTCAAGCCCGTCCTTGGGAAGGACCTTCCTGTGGACGCTCGATAGTCCCGAGAACGCCACGGTCGAGCAGTATCGGGACGATGCCGCAAGGAGCGATATATTTAGAGTCAGACAGCACGTTGATGAGCATATCATCGATCCTTACTTCGGGCATCTGATGAAGGTAGACGCCTAAAAGGCGAGAGAAGAAAATCCGGAGGCGGTCTTAAAAAGGCCGCTTCCGGATATCCAAAGGCATTATGTCGTTAAAAAACGATCTGACAAAAGACGTAATAAACACGTTCCTTAATACGGACGAGTTCGCGGAAGATATCGTTTATACGCCGAAAGGCGAGAGCGCGAAATCCATCCGTGCCATCGTAAACCGAAAACGGCTCGATCCGTCATTAGAGGATTCGGGAAGAGTTCTCGCGGGACAGGCCGAAATATTTGTGGCGAACGATGCGACGCACGGGGTTCCGCTTGTATCGAAAGGGCAGGACAAGGTGTTTGTTCCTGAGGTAATAGGGGCTCCCGCGATCGAGTGGGTTGTTATCGATATCATAGATCACGACGAGGGAATGTTTCATCTTCTTATTCAAAAATGACAACGCTAACGGTCGAGATAAACACAAAGAACCTCGAAAGGGCCATAAGGCTTTTTCCGAAAGAGCTGAAAATGGAGCTCGGCGACGGCTTCGATCATATCTCGCGCAAATTCTTAAAGACCTTTAAGCAGACGAGATTACAGGGTCCTCCGGGGGTAAGGGGGCGTCCTCACGGGATATTCAGCCACTTTACGAGGGCAAGTCTCGTCTCGCGCGATATCGAGGGCATGGGTATGACGATATTCTCGGATTCCAAGATATCGCGTATGCATGAGGAAGGAGCGACCATTAAATCGGCCGGAGGCGAAAAGTTGGCAGCGCCTCTTTCAGCTCGGCCCGAGATGTTTATAGGCGGGCAGTATCCGGGACGATTGAAGAAAAAGTACCGCGCTCCCCGGGCCATGAAGAACGTCATTAAGATTGTCCTAAAAGGAAAGTCGTTTCTCGCGCGAGTAAAGAAGAGATCAAGAGAACTCATCCCTTTATTCGTATTAAAGAACAGTATCAGGATTCGCCCGAGACTGGGGTTTTACAAGACGTGGGACGATATGCAGAACGAGCGCATCATGATTCTCAATAAATCCATAAAGAAGGCCATAGACAGCGTATGACGGTAAGAGAAAGTATCCTTGAAAACATAAAGACTACGCTTGAATCTATTACGGAAGCGGGCGGTTATCACAATACGATCGCAAGTGTCCAGAGGTGGAAACAATCCGGCAACAGTCTCATTAATATTCCCTGTATCGTCATTAACGCCGGGCAAGAGACCAAGGAGCCGGTTCCGAATCCTTTCACGACCTGCAGGTTTACCGTATATCTCGATATCTGGACAAGACAGGACGAATCGGACCCGACCTCAACGGATGCGCTGCTCAACAGTCTTTTGGGAGATGTCGAAAAAGCTTTAATGATCGATATCACAAGAGGAAATTTCGTCAAGGACACCAATATAAGGTCGAATGTCATGTTCGAGACGGCCGAGGGTCAGCCTCACGCCGGCATAATAGTGGAACTCGAAATCGTCTATCAGCACAGACAAACCGATCCCGAAATAGCGGGATAGAAGGAGGAAGGATGCTATCAAGAAGAAGGCAAATTGCCGTAAAGACGGAAGCCCAAGAAGGCGTTGCCGAGGCGGTATCGGCCGTAGACGCGAAGCTTCTCGTATACGACCCTAAGGCGAGTTTTGACACGGAGATGTTCGAGCGTAATCCTGCCCGTAGGTCCTTTTCGCCTTTAGGGAAGATCCCGGGTAAGCGACCCGCGGGGCTTTCCTACAGGCTCGAATTAAGGGGCTCAGGCTCTGCGGCGGTATTGCCCGAATGGGCCAAGGTGTTCGGAGCCTGCGGTCTCGAGGCGGGCGAACTTAAGTCGATGGGAATTGGGGCTGTGACGGGAGGGCCGTTTCTTCATACGGAGTTTATATCGGGAGGCACGTCCGGAGCAGTGGGGCTTGTCGTAATAAAGACGCTGAACGGATTGCCCTCGATATATTTCGTTCCTATTACGGGAACGTTCCAATCGGGCGAGACTATAACGGGCGCAAGTTCAGGGGCCACAAGCGTCATTTCATCGGCTCCCGTAAGCGCGGGATTCATCCTGCATCCGGTGTCGGATGAGATACCGTCCGTGACCCAAGGGCTCTATGAAGACGGAATGCGTAAGCTCGTTAAAGGATCGAGGGGTAAGGCGAAGCTCAGTTTCAAGTCAGGCGAGCCGGTCATGGCGGACTTCGAGTTTCAAGGGGTGGAAGCGGGCGTTACGGACGAACCCATGCTCGAGGATATCGCCCACGAGACGACAAAGCCGCCCGTATTCTTAAACGCGCTCTTTACGGTCGACGGTTTCGCCGCCCGCATAGAGGCAATGGAACTCGACCTTGCCAATACTCTCGTTTCAAGAGACGACGTAAACGACGCTAAGGGGATACTGTCCTTCGCCATTACCTCGAGAAACTATCAGGGCTCATTTAACCCCGAGATGGTGAAAGCGGCGGAACACGATTTTCACTCGAAGATGTTTTCGGGTTCCGAGATGACGGTCGATTTTACCGTGGGATCGGTCGCGGGCAACAAGTTTCGTGTCTACATCCCGCGGGCCCAGTACGTGAAGGTAGAGGACGAAGAAAGAGACGGGCTGCAGCTGGCCAAGTGCTCATTCTCGCTTAACGGATCAATGGATCCGGGCGACGACGAACTGGCGATACTCATTCTTTAAACGAAAGGAGAACATTCATGCTTACCGGAATAAATATTTACGAGACAAAACCTTACAGGTCAAAACTCGATAAGGACAAAGAGAATCAAAGCGTGTTTCATATCTGTCCGATCGACGCTCATCTCAGGGCCTACATAGATGACCAGACGACGAGCTTTGAGATAAGCTCCGACAACCCCAAGGACAAGGCGAAGGCAAGCGTCGCCGCGGCCAAGCGGAACATCTTATTCGTCAGGTTCGGCCTTAAGGGTCTGGAAGGGTATCTTGACCCGAGGGACAATAAGCCCGTCAAGTTTGACACCGTTTCGACTTCGGTCGGAGGCAAGAACTACAACGTCGTGACGGACGAGATCATAGCGATGTTTCCGAAGGTTCTCATAGACGAGCTTGCCGAGGTCGTATCGGGCGAGAACTCTTTATCGGAGCAAGAGCGAAAAAACTGATTCTGGCGGTCTGGCTTACGAAGCTCGGTCTTGACTGCCGGATCTGCTCCGACGCTCAAAAAACGGAGCGGGGTTGCGTTAAAGATTCGCCGATCCCCGGCGCTTGGAAAATAGGAAACGATGAGTTTTCCAGATGCCCGCGGGCCCTCGTAACGGAAAAGAGCTTCGAATACTTGAACGCTTATTTTTTCTTCGAGAAAGGGTATCTTCCGAATCCGGGAGGGTGGATGGATCAGCCGGTTAAATTCATAGAGGCGATTGTCGTGATGGCGTACGAATTCATAAGAATAGGAAAGAAGGATGCCGACAAACAGAGAGCTTGAGATCATTATGCGGCTTAAGGACGAAGTCACGAAACGCTTAAAAGGTGTTGAAGGGGCTATTCAGAAATTCGCCAATCGCGCGCGAGAGACCGGTCAAACCTTAAAGCAGCTCGGGCGTGATATCTCTCAGGTGGGGCAGAACCTTATCTTTATGGGAGGGGCTATTACCGGGCCCTTGGCTCTCGCTTTTAAGTCTGCGGAGAAGTATTCGATCCCTGTCCATAACGAGTTAAAGAGGCTTGATAACGCTTTTATAGGGCTTAGGGTTTCGATAGCGGAGGCCCTCATACCTGTTGTTCACAAGCTCGCGAATGTTTTCGGCAATCTCTTGAATCTCTGGAACTCGATCGATCCGGCCACCCGAAACCTTATCATTCAATCCGTGGCTATGACAGGAATATTTATGATGCTGGGAGGAGTAGTTATAGCTCTAGTAGGGCGCCTTGTGAGGCTATCGGGAACGATCGCAAGTCTTGTCAGTAAGCTCGCGCTCTTTACGCTCGCTCATCCGTGGATCGCGGCGTTAGTAGTGATCGTGGCGGCATTGACCTATGTTTTCTTAAGATTCCGTACCGTAGCGGTTCCCGTATTAAACGCGGTAGAGATTGGCGCGAACATGGTTTATATCGGGTTTACGAAGTTATTTAAAGGTCTTATATGGGGCTTCGATTTTGTATTGCAGTACCTTGTTAAATTCTACGACGTCCTCGGGAAGCTCCCCGGCAAGCTCGGAGAGCCCTTCAGGACGACCTCGGAAACTTTAAAGAAGCTAAGAGAGGAACTTGCGCTTCTCACGAAGGCCTCGGATATAGAGATCGCCAGATCGCAGGAGAAGATTTCGAAGATTATGTCGGAGGGCGAAGGGTCGCTTGTCAAAGGTTACGATAAGGCGAAGGCATCGATTCAGGGTTTCATCGCGACTTTTAAGGGCCTCGGCAAGGAAACGAAGATCGAAGAGATAGCCCAGTCCTTTAACGCGATTGAAGCGATAGGGCAGGGTACGGCAAGAAGTTTGGGCGAATCTTTCAGACACCTTTTTAAGGACGCGTTTAGAGGAGAGCTCGACAGCGCCAAGGACTACTTTATCGAGTTTGGCAACATGATGATTGATGTCTTGGCCGAGGTCTTGGCAAAGATAGTTCTTATTAAGACGATAGGCGCGGTCTTTCCGGGCATGATTCCGTATTTTCATCAAGGAGGCATGGTGAGGCCTGTATACGCCCACTCCGGTTATTTAGCCCATGACGAAGTTCCTATAATCGCTCAAGCGGGCGAAGGGGTTATCTCAAGACGAGGCATGTTTCGGCTTGGGCCGGACGGCTTACGGCGTCTTAATCAAGGCGACGGCGTAGGAGACCAGAATCAGGTTTTTAATATTTATATAGCGGCCAATGACGCGAAGTCTTTTAGGGACATGCTTATGCAGCATCCCGACGTAATGGAGGACGCCATATCGAGCGCCATCGCGAAGAATAGATCTATTCGCAGTACCATAAGGAATAACGTATGAGTACGGAAGTTTTGACATTTACGCCCGAATTCGGACTCAAAGAGGATGTTGAATACTCGACCCTTATATTCGAATCCGATTCCGGCAGGGAGAAGCGCAGATCCAAAAGGTCGCAAGCTATAAGGACGCTCGACTGTTTCCTTGAAAGCGAAAGCGAAGAGGCGATCGATCTAATATGGAACTTCTTTAAGGCGAGAAAAGGCAGGTACGACACTTTCTGGGTGAAGTTCCCGACAAGCTATAAGCTGGAAGGCGAGGCCATCGGCATAGGAAACGGTATCGATACCGTATTTAACCTCGACATTTTCCCGATAGATATGGCCTCTATCAAGGTTTATCTAAATGGCGTACAGGTTACATCGGGTTTTACCGTGACAAACGACTTAACGGGTGAAATCACGAAAATAGAGTTTTCGGTTCCCCCGAGCACTGGCGTAGTAATTACGGCCGATTATGAATACTACGTTCAGGTAAGATTCGAAGAGGACAAACTATCGAGGGAACTCGTAAGCGTAAAGCTCTATAATTCGTCGATAAAATTAAAAGAAGTCTTGTGGAATATTTATGAGGCGCCCTGATGCAGGATTTAAGCGTTCAATTTAAAGAAGAAGCTTCAAAGACGGAAAATCGTCCTATAGAGATCTACGATTTTTATCTGGGGTCTCAAGGGTCCTGCGACGCCGAGACGTATCATTTTACCTCGGACAATAAGAAGACCCGATTCTGGAATCTTGATGGGGTATTAACAGAGTATCTTCCGTTATCTCTTAAACGCTCGGCAATTCCCGCCACGAGTCAACTCGAGATAGAGGCGGTTACGGGAGAGCTTGATAACGTCGACAGGCTCTGGTCGGGCTTCTTGAATACGATCGATTTAAGGGGTAAGCGGGTCGTCATGCGTAAAGTCTTTTTAGATCTATTGACGGATCCCGTCCACGCGAAGGTAATGTTTGACGGCGTAATAAACGCGGTAGCGGAGCTTACCGAGACAAGTGTCAAGATCGAGTGTAAATCAAAGCTTAAATCTTTATCTGTAGAAACTGGCCGAATGCAGCAGCTCTACTGCTCATATATATTCGGGGACGAGTTCTGCTCTTTTAATGTGGCCGGGACAAGGCTAACGGGCCAGATTGTAGGCGCGGGGTCGGGTGCGAGTTTCATTATAGACCCCGCGAGAACCGAGGCCGACGACTATTGGAATGACGGGATACTTTATTTCACATCGGGCCTGAATCTCGGATTAAAGCGCAAGATCGCTGATTTCGTATCGGCGGATCACAAGGTTATTCTTGATTACGCCGTGCCGCATGCGCCGGCCGCGGGCGATACATATTCAATTGAACGGGGTTGTGATAAATCTTTTGACGTATGCAAAAACAGATTCGCAAATCACGCGAATTTCGGGGGATTTAAGCATATTCCGCAGCTTATTAACCCCATGACGAAAGAAGAATGAAAACTCTTGATCGGGATATATTAAACAGGATGGTAGGCATTCCGTGGAAGGAGGACGGCAGATCCTTTGACGGAACGGATTGCGTGGGCCTTATGCAGTTATATTTTAACGCGCAGGGTATGGAAGGGGTGGCACCCAAGGCGGGCGACTACGAATCAAAAGACCCTCAAGAAATCATTGCCAAAATCAGGGAATATAACCACATCATCCCGAAAGAGAAAATAGAACCTGAAGACGTACTCGTATTTAAGATAGATGACGAGCTTCACGTGGGGCTGTATCTGGGATACGGAAGAATGCTTCATGCGACAGAAGGCAAGAAATCAAAGATCTCGCGCCTCACACCCTCGTGGGAGAAATGCTTTCTTTTTGCCATCCGCGAAAAAGACGGACGTATCTATATCCCGCCTGCGGGGCCTCCCGCAATAATTGCGGCCGTCGCCTTTGTGGGAGCCATGGCCTTTGGGCCGTCGCTCGGCATGGCATTCGGTACAACCCTTTTATTCGCCATAGGACTTGCAGTAACGGGATACTCCATGGGACTCGCCATACAATCAAGACAGCAATCGAAATCGGGAGGGCTCGCGGCATCTCCGAGATACCGTTTCGGGGAGCTTCAGACGACCTCAACGAACCAGTATCCGGTGCCTCTACTTTACGGAGAGGCGCGTCTTGCCGGCAATATTGTATTTCAGAATCCTATCATGGGAGGGGAAGACATAGATTTACTCGTCGCTTTATGTCAGGGCGAGATCGAATCTATCGCGGATATAAGAATAAACGGAGAGCCGATAGGAGATCTTCCGGGTTGTTCTTACCACGCTTTTCTGGGTACGCCTACTCAGAATGTCGAGACGGAATCGGGCCTTAATCTTGACGGCGTTCAGTACAGGCATACGGCGATGATTCATCTTCACCTTTCGACGTCTGATAAGCTGAAAGGAGGTCGCCCCAACGTTACCTGCATTGTAAGAGGAAGAAAGGTTTCGACATGGAACGGATCTGTGTGGTCGGCTACAAAATCATACTCCGATAATCCCGCGGCATGCATAAGAGATTATTTGCTTATGAAGATGCAAGTCGGAGGGTGTGGATATTTAGCCGACGATGTGGACGATTTATCCGTCGGAGAGGTTTATGATAGGTGTCTTGAGCTTGTGGCGGATGGCCTTGGGGGTCAAGAGAGGCGATACGCAATGTCATTTTGTATCGACCAGAAGAGGGCCGCGACCGATAACTTGGCGGAGATGCTTGTGGGATTCGCAGGCGCCCTCATAAGGTCGGGCTCGAAACTCAAGCTATTGGTAGCCAAGTCTCAAAGCGTTGTCGCCTCTTTCACCGAGGACGATATAAGGGACCTAAAGGTCATACAAAAAGGACTCGACCAGAAGATTAACCGTTTCGGGATCGAGTATTTCGACCCCGAGCAGGACGACGCGAGGATCCTCGCGTGGGGTCAGGAAGATAAGATCGATCAGGACGAACGGGGCCTTGTCGAACAGACGCTCACGATTCCCTCTATAAACAGGCAGTCTCAGGCTCTTCGATTATCGAACCAGTATTTTTACGAGCTTAAGCTCTGTCCCATAATGATAGAGTTTACGACTTCGCTTAACGCCATAGGGCAGGAGATAGGCGATGTTATAAAGGTTACACATTCTCTTATGGGCTGGACTGACAAGGAATTTATCATCCAGCGGATCGAAGAGGACGAAAAGGACGTATTCAAGTTCACCTGTCAGGAGTATAACGCGTCTATCTATAACGACAGATACGGGGCCACTATCCAAACATTCGACTACGGGACGCCCCCTAATCCTTATAAGCCGGTTTCGGATGTGTCGAATATAGTTTTACAGGAAAGCCCGTATTACTTGCACAGGGACGGCACCGTAGGATCGGATATCCTTGTAAGTTTCAATCCTCCCGCGGACGACTCCAAAATATTCTTAAGCCACTATCAGATGGAGTTAAAGAAAGGATCAGCCGATTATAAGACGATAGGGTTTACTTCCGGCTCCAATTTTACCGTATTCAGCGTGGAGGCGGATACAACGTATCTTGTAAGGATCAAGACGGTTTCGATCAATAGCGTCATATCGGACGGTATTGTTTCGGATCCTCTCACGGTTCTCGGCAAGCTTGCCGCCCCGTCTAATGTCACCGGTTTCGAAATCTATCAGGAGGGTAATCTCCTGAAATTCAGCTGGAACGCCATCTCGGACGCCGATCTCGCGCGCTATGTAATTAAGAAAGGATCCGAGTGGGGCGTAGGACAGACAATAGCCGAACTCATCGATACGACCGAATTCATGTATCCGGTGGGAGAGACGGGCGAGGTTACGTTCATGATTAAGGCTATCGATACCTCGGGTAACGAATCCGCGGCTCCGGGAATAGATACGCTCATGATAGTGCCGCCTCCCGAAATGAACTTTATCAATACGTTCGATCCTTGGAGCGTAAATCACGAATATAAATTATCGAATCTCGCTCTTGTAAAACGTAACGACTATAACTTGGGCTACGTCAGGAACGTCTTCGGCCTTTTAACTCAAGACCTATGGGAAGACAGAGAAGCGGAAGGCAAGACGTGGGAACAGCAGGAGGCGGACCTCGGACTGATACTGGACGAACCTGTAAGGGCATCCGGCTTTTACGAGATGATGAGGTCGATTGATCTTGAGACGATATTCGAATTCAAGATTTTTACGGATGTTCTTTACAGGAATGTCTCGGGAGGAAGTCTTGCCATACAGATTGCCGTAAGCGAGGACGGGGTCAATTTTTCGGCGTTTACCGATATAAACGCCAACGCCACGTATAGGGCCAGATATGTAAAGTTTAAATTTACCCTCTTTGCTACCGACTCGAACAATAACGTCTATTTTTATGCCTGTTCTATATTTATAAACGCTCCTTCAGTGAGAGTGGCTTGGGCCAAGGATGTTGCCATACCTATTGCCGGGAAGACAATGATATTCGGCGCGGGGTTCAGTTTCCCGCCGAGAGTCAATACAGCGATCGTTAACGGCGTAATAGGCATAATCATTTTAAGCAATAAGACAAAAGACCAGATGGACGCGCGGGTTTATGACTTAGCAGGCTCGCCGATCGGGACGGCCGAGATAGACTGGGAAGCGAAGGGATACTAGATGGAAGGATACTGTATCACTTGTCAAAAGATTGTCGCGATGAAGGATGTTAAGGCAAAGACCTTAAAGAATCAAGCCAAAGTCTACGAAGGCAAGTGCGAGGTCTGCGACACCGCAATTTACAAGAAGCGAGGTAATTAATGGAAAGGCATTATTTCGATCATAATCAGCCGCAGGGTTCCATGTCGCTCGTGAACCTGCGAAATTCATTAAGGGCTTTATTTCAGGGCGACATCATGCCGTTACGCCCGAGGGCGAGTTTTATGCTGGATGATATGGAATACGCGACCGATAGTCAGGCTCAAAGCGCATGGTCAGGCGCCGGTTGCGCGGTCACTCATTCCGCAATAAAACAAGAAGGGAATTTCGCTCTTGCTGTTGTTATTGACGCTACCCCCAATCGACAGGTTACGAGGATAAAGGTGTTTAATCTTTCCGCGTTTAAAGAGATTCTTCTCTGGCAGAGATGCTCAGGTGTGTCGCAGGCCTTCAGGTTCTTTTTGGAGGACGGATTGGGTCATGTGAGTTACTGGCTTCTTATGAGTGATGCTACGGCGAATACGTGGAAGCAGGACACTCTTAACCTTTCCGCGCCAGACGGTAATAACGGAACGCCGGCGAACCTTTCCAACATCACGGATTTCGGGTTCTACGAACTTCCGGCAAGTCAGACCTTTATCTTCGATACCATCAAGGCTCGATGCGGGATGAGCGTGGCGATCGATTCATGCGATATAGGAAGTTTCTACAAGCAGGCGTATATAGGGGGCCAGCCGATATCAATGACGGCGAAGTCATCTCCTGTCATTACGGCGCCCTCGGCTAACCCGAGGATTGATATCCTCGTTGTCGATTCCGCGGGGACCTTGGCGTGGATCGTAGGAACGGAGGCGGCGAATCCTGTACCTAACTGGGCAGGGATCCCGTCAGCTCGTATTCCGTTATGTCTTGTCTATTGCAAGACTACCATGGCCAAAGTAGTTGACTATGAGGATAAGGATGCAACTCCCAACGAGGGGTTTATATATAGCGATATTAGGCCTCTTTACTGGGCTGCGGTGAGTAATTTATCGGCTTTATCGGACGTATCGATATCGGGGTTAGCGAATAATCACGCGCTTCGGTATAACTCCGGCACAGGCAAGTGGGAGAATAAGACCCCGCGGGCCGTTTACGCTTAAGGATAAAACATGGCAGATTACGTTTCGGGACCTCCTAAGGATTCGGGCGGTAACCCAGTACCGGTTACATGGACGGACGATCCGCTTGTGCAGGATGTGACGGAGCCTAAGAAGCAGCATCTTGTAGAAATGAGGGCGGCTCTGCAGGCCTTAGACGGACACTATCATGTTTTTAACGGGAACGATTCTCAGTCAGAGCTACCCGATGTGGCAGTGTCGTGGCTTGTGCCGAATGGCAGTATTGTTATCGATGAGACGTTCGTGGCGGCCCAGCACATAAACGAGATCATAGGGTTTATAAAGAACTTTGTCGGACATTACCATTACGTTCCGGGATATGGGAAGAACTCGACAACCTATTCGCCGGCTCTTAGTTTTGAGAATGATCCGGTGGCAACCGATGTCACATGGATCAAGGCATCGGCCCACGAAGAGATAAGGACGTACTTGGAGAATTTGGCAGTCCATACCCATTCGGTATGCTGCGAGTGCGAATGCACTTGTACATGTACCTGCACTTGCACTTGCGCCTGCACGTGCACCTGCGAGTGTCGCTGTTACGGGGAGATGTAAGGATGAACTCGTGTTATTTAATGATGACGAATCGTTGCAATATGGCTTGCTCATACTGTTACGAGAGGGAGTATTTCAAAGACAATTTTAAGGACATATCCGAAGAGACGGCGAAACAAGCGATCGACTTCTTAGTCTGTAATCATAAGCCGGGTAACAAGGCGCGTCCTAGCGAGGATATAAATATCTGCTACTTCGGAGGCGAACCGACCTTAAACTGGGAAGTCTTAAAAAATAATATTATCTATTGCCGATCGATCGAACAGAAATTGAAGATTAAATTTGGACTCTATCTTTTGACTAACGCGAAAGAGCTTCCAAATCCTGAGGAGGAGTTTTTTAGGGTCCTTCGCGACAATAACGTAAAAATGCAGGTTTCACTCGACGGATGCAAAGAGGCTCATGACTCGACAAGGGGGCATTTTGACACGATCATAAATAATACCCGAAAGATAATAGAAAACTTAGGCCGCCACATAATTGTCAGGATGACCGTAACGCCTCATAACGTCCGGCACGCATATGAGAGTTTCCGGGCAATGGCGGACCTGTCATGCACTGTCAATATGGTTCCGATCGTGGAAGAGGAATGGACGGATGAAACGATAGCCATAGCCAAAGAAGAATTTAAAAAGATCATGAACTACTATCAAAAGCTAACCCGCATTAAGCCGGTAAGGTTTAACGTCGCGGAAAACTGTCTTGACGGCGGTTTCAGGCACTGTCAGACAGGCTCATCCATGATCTCGGTTACGGTAGACGGCATCATATATCCGTGCCACAGGTTTCAGTTTCACGCGGAGCCTGAGAAGAACTGGAAGATGGGAGACGTGTTTAAGGGCGTGGATCGATACCCTAATTTTAACGGCATATTCGCAAAGTGCTACTCCTGCGAGACTAATATCTGCCATCCGTGCCCCTCGGCTTTTATATTAAAGAACGGCGGACGGGCTCCCAAATACTACTGCAGATGGAATAGGGAGATTGAGGAGCTGGTGAGACCGCAGGCCTCGGAGGTAAGGACCTATAACGAGAAGGAGGTCTATTCGAAGAAGCTCGATCTTATTTTGGAAGGACTGGGAGAGATACAGAAATGCGTAAAAAAATCTTAATAATAAATCCTCCGGTGTTTACGCCGAAGCCGTGGAATAATGTGGAGAACGGATCCATGGGGCCGTATGTTCTCACGTCATTCTTAAAGACGAAAGATGAGGAGGTCGCTTTATTTGATTTTCTAACCGAAAGAAGGGGGCTTGACGGATGGGAAGATGTAAGGGTGGAAAGGGTCGCAAAGGTAGGTAATTACGAAGAAGAGCACCTGTCGAAAAGAATATATTACGCCGGGGTGAGTGAGAGATATTATGTCGACTATCTTAAGGCCTATAAGCCTGATGAGGTATGGATATCGTGTCTCTTCACCTTTTACTGGCAAGGGGCGAAGCTTGTTTACGATGTAACAAAAGAATTTAATCCTTTGATCAAGATAAGGCTCGGAGGCAATTATCCGACGTTATGTCCTGATCATGCAAAAGATAACTTTCCCGATACGTACATACAGACCTCGGATCCGTGCGACATGAGACGGTTTCAGAATATCGATATCGGGTTATACAAGGCGATACCGAGAATGTTTCCGATACTTACTTCCGTAGGATGCTCTTTTTCATGCTCTTGGTGCGCGGTGCCGAGACTTGAAGGCAGCGCCATGAAGTTTAAGGATCCGTATGATGTGGTGTCGGATATCGAGGAAAAGTATTATTTCGGAGTGCAGTCCTTCAGGTTCATCGATTCACATCTTTTAGCCGATTACGAAACGCATTTTAAGCTAATTTTGGAAGGACTTATCAAGAAGCCATGGCGGGCCGAACTTCATTCGTACGGAGGACTTAATCCTCTTTATGTAACGCAAGAAATGCTAGAGCTTATGGCAGAGTCCGGATTCGTAAGGATTCAGCTTCCAATCGAGACCATAGACGAAGGAATGCTTAAAAACAATAACAGGGCCGTTTCCGTTAGGATGTGGGAGGCGGCTGTTAAAAGACTTCACAGGATTAACAGGTTCGCCATTGTTAGTTACGTCCTCTGTGGTATCCCGGGCCAGACAATAAAGGATATCTACAGAACCATAAACTTTGTAGAGGATCACGGCGTTACTCCGGTGCCGTTATTATTTACTCCGATACCGGGTACCAGATACGAGGTCAATAAGCCTTTGGAGGACCTGCATCCGTATCTATTCCCTTACGCATCAGAAGAGATGCCAGCGGCGGAACTTGAGCGGATTCAATCAAATTATTACACCGGAGGCGTTTTTGTCTCCGAGATCATAAAGGGCTCTAAGACTATTTACGAGTCAGGGCCCGCGGTAAAGGTGGGAACGTGATTCCAATATGCCCTGAATGTTCGAAATTTGGAGAGCTGACAAAGCTGTATCTTGAGGGGTTGAGGCTTGTGTGCAAGACGTGTGGTTTTATATATCCGGGTGAGTTTAAGGAAGAGGATGGCATGGTTCTATCGAAAGGCATAATAGAGCTAAGCCCGAAACCTGATTCGATCATGTATATAAAACTTGTCGATATAAATGACCCTTCGAAGCAAAGGTGCGAAGTTATCGAGACGTTGCCACTCGTTCCTTATCTGAACGGTAAAGCCGTTAAGTCTTACACGATAAGGGCGAGCTACGAGCTCGAGGTCTATTATGAGTGAGTTATTATCTTTCTGGGATATAACAAAATCGCTCGGCATAACAGATGAAGAACTTGTCATGGAATATAAGGCGTGGTTTATGTGGCATAACAGGACAAAGCCGGATCTGGTCCTTACGCTTTTAATGGACTGGAGATTCCGAGCCCTTTCGAAGATACGATTTTATTTTGAGGTCATGATGAAGCTTAAGGACAAGCGGGCCAAGGCGTTCGATCCCGAGGAGTTCAAGAGGGCCCTTGATCAGGATATAACCGTTTACAGAGGCAATACCGGTGTATTCAATTCCGCGTATGATGAAAGGTTTCATTTCGTCGCGATGACGGCCTCATTCGATACGGCGTTAATGTTCGCGAAGTTTCCGGACGCTAAGGCGACGCATCTACCGGTGCCTCCCGAGCGTAAGCAATACTGGGTTGTGGGTGTGACTATGCCATTACGGCGAATCATAGCTTACAGGGATCTTGCCGATGAGGAGGTATGGATTGGCAGGAACGACTACAAGAATGCGAAGGTGCTTGTTCAATGCGGAGCATAGAGTTCGTAGCGAAAGCCGGCAAGAGGCTTGAGATACAGGAGATTGATTCAAATCAGAATATTTTTATCTGTCCGGCTCTCGAACTCGAAGAGCACCCGTATCACAGCCACAGGGTCGTAAAACAGTATAAGGTAAAGATCGAATACGATGTAGTACCAATCCCGGAGGTTTAATCATGATGCATTGTCCGACTTGCGGAAAAGATTTTAAGCTCGTAAAAGCGGGCGATCAACTCGTCTGTCACAACTGCGGGTATACGGATCCGAGGCCCGCGCCCGTGGGCAAGGAGTTCATAGTTTCGGAGAAGACCATTACTTTTGAGTGTGGAAGCCTCGATACGCTTCATCTCATAAAAGAGGTGACGACAGGATCGGCGGAAGGCGATAAGAGCTTCTCGCGCGAGTATATCCTGAAGCAGCTCTTTGAGGAAGAGCCGTTTGTGGGATCGGAGAAGGCGAAGCGTTATGTTATCGAGGCAAGTTATAAGATTAAAGCAATCTGTTAAAAAGGAGGGAAAAAATATGTCAAAAGTAATAACGCATGAGGAATTGACGGTCGGCTATACGCCGGTGGCGCTTACATCGTCCGTATATAATCCGACGACCGGGCCTAGCGCCGCGTTCGCCATGATACACGCCGAGGGCGGGGCCATGAGGTACCGCGATGACGGACAAAACCCAACGCAGTCGTCCGGGGCTCTTCTTGAAGACGGAGACATCGTGGAACTTCCGTCGATTTACCATATAAAAAATTTCAGGGTAGTTCAGGCGGATGCGGACGCGGGGAAGATAGTCGTAACTTACGAAGACTAGGAGGGGTCATGGGAAGAATTCATATTAAGCATCAAAAAGCCGCGCGAATCATAAGGCGCGTAAATACCATACAGTCTAACGGCGGCCTGCCGAAGACGGGACAGTATTCGTCCTACGCGTGGGGAGACGACGGCTATTACCAGATGGGATATCCGCTCGGAGGGGGTCAGAGGTTTATGGATAACGGAGACGGAACCGTTATAGATCTCGCAACAGGCCTTATGTGGGTAAAGGATCCGGGCCAGATCCCGGGATTTTACGATCGCATGTACTGGTACGACGCTCTGAACGCTTGCGAGAATCTGGAGTATGCGGGATGGGACGACTGGAGACTTCCCAACATAAACGAGATTATGTCGATCGTGGATCACGAAAGATACGGCCCCGCTTTCGACACGATGTTTTTTACCCCGCCGTACGATTTGTGGACACCGTACTGGTCGTCGACTTCGAACGCATCGTGGTGGGATGGGGCATGGGCGATGTATCCATACGACGGTTACAAGACCTCATGGGGCAAGCCTTGGGATATGTGTTTTGTAAGGCCTGTTCGCGGAGGCCAATCCTAAAAATAAGGAGAAAGACAAAATGCTGCAAGAAAAACCGATCATTGAATTTAAGGACGGAAAGAAGATAACGAAGTTTCCGGACGGGGTCGTAAGGGAACAGACGCCCGAAGAGGCCGAAAGATACAGGCAGTTTCTTTTAAGAGAAAAAGAGAGGATCGAGCGTCACCTCGCGCTTCTCGATGACGATGTAAAGAAGATGGTCTTAAGCAAGAAGGCGGTTTAAATCCCATGCTTAAAAACGGAGAATGGACAAAGTTCGTTACGCCCGTTCTTGTTACGATCGCTATCTTTATGCTCGGGTATATCACTACCCAGATATCGAGAATCGACGAGAAGCTATTTCATCATCTCTCGAACGCCGAGATTCACGCGCCGAGAACCCAGTTCGTATCAAAGGCGGAATTCGACGTCCAGTGCAAGTTCGTGGAACGCGAGAACGACCGCATCGTAAGGGCGATAGAGGATCTACGCTGCGATATAAAGGCAAGGTTCAATGGAAGAAGCGCGCGCTAAAGTAATCTTGGAGATGGACGTTCACGCGTACAAGAAGATCGCGCTCACAATCCGGGATCACAAGAGCATGCTTTATAAGCTCAAGATGAACGACTTGATAAAAAAGGATCTTATCAGGGATATGGATATAATCCAGCGGATTATAGAATCGTCAGAGGTTAAAAATGGCAGATCTTGAAAAATTCAGTCTTCTTAAGTTTTTGGGCAGCTTTGTTCAGTGGTTGCCATGGGTCAAGACCGCGCGCTATGCGGTCGGTCTTGCGCTTATTGGTTTTGTGGGCATTACGATTTATCGCGCCTTCTTCATGCCGACCGAGACCACGAAGCAGGAGACGCATATCATCGCCCAGCCGGGCGCGCAGGTGACGATCGATCAGAAGCGCGAAGAGAAGAAGCCCGGAGTCGAAGTTCATCCGTTCGTCGAGGGTTATGGCTTTGCGGAATCTGACGATCGCAAGGGCGTTGGCGGCAAGGCCGGAGTGCGAGTGGATTTTTGAACCAAGAGAGATAAAAAGTTGATGTTTTAAAAAAATTGTGTTAAACTTATGGCATCGTGATAAACAAAAGGAGGAAAACGCTTAACATCTTGCTCTCTTTATAAAGACATTTCGTCTATGTAGGACGAAGTGTTTTTTGTTTTAACATCTATAAAGGGAGGGCAATGATATCATGATATTTAAAAATAAAGTTTTGATAATCGGTTACGGATCCGTCGCCCGCTGCGTTTTACCCATTCTCCTCAAACACATCTCCATACCGTACAGGAATATCACAATAGTCGACTTTGTAGACAAGAGAAAAGAGCTTTTGTCCTGGACTAGGCGCGGGGTGAAGTTCTTTCAAGAAAAAATCACCCCCCTTAATATCTCGCAAGTCCTGTCAGAACATGTGTCTTCCGGTGGGATCATAATCGACGTATCATGGAATATCGATTGCATCGATATGCTTAACTGGTGCCACGAGAACAAAGTTTTGTATATTAACACATCGGTCGAAGAATGGGATCCCTACGCTGATATTCACAATAAAACTCCTTTTCAGAAATCTCTCTACTCTCGTCAGAAGGAAATACAGAAGATAACATCCCGATGGAAAGGGCCTATGACGACAGCAATTTTAGACCACGGCGCCAATCCCGGGCTTATTTCTCATTTCACAAAGAAGGGACTCGTCGATATTGCTCAGAAATTATTAAGCGAAAATAATCTTTTGCCGAAGATAAAACATAGGATCAAAGAATGTCTTAAGGCAAAGATATTTTCTCATTTAGCGAAGGAACTGAACGTTAAGGTTATTCATATAAGCGAGCACGACACGCAGATAACAAATAAACCCAAAAGATATAATGAATTTGTGGGGACATGGAGTATCGAAGGCTTAAGGGAAGAAGGGATCGCTCCCGCGGAAATGGGATGGGGAACTCATGAAACGGACATACCGCTATTCTCGACATTTCCGCCCTCAAACAGCAAGAATCAAATATTCTTGTCTCAAATGGGAATGAATACATGGGTCCGGTCATGGGTTCCCAATGAAGAAATAATCGGTATGGTTATAAGACACGCGGAAGCGATAAGCATCTCCGACCATCTTACCGTTAGAGAAAAAGGGAAAATAATTTATTGCCCAACGGTACATTATGCGTATATGCCATGTAACGAAACGATAACATCTCTTTATGAGCTCAGGAGCAGAAATTATGACCTTCAGAAAAACTTAAGGATCATGAATGACGAGATCATTGAAGGCGACGATATACTGGGAGCTCTTATCATGGGGCATAAGTATAATTCCTGGTGGACCGGAAGCGTGCTCAGCATTCAAGAGTCGCGCAGGCTTGTTCCGCATCAGAACGCTACAACAATACAGGTAGCTATTGGAGCGGTGTCGGCGGTTATGTGGATGCTGGAAAACCCGCAAAAAGGGGTATGTATGCCGGATGATATTCCGTATGAATACATTCTCAATATAGCGCGTCCATATCTGGGAAAATTCGTATCAAGTCCTTCAGACTGGACGCCACTTAAAAATTATCAGATCTTCTTTAAGGAGAATCCCAATCTATGTCTGGACAGAAAGAACGTATGGTCGTTTAATAATTTCTTATTTTGCGATTAAATTTGGGATAACGGATATGAGAGCGGTTTTTATTAAGCCTCATAATTGATACCATCCCAAGGGATTGTTATATGATACCGATTGAAAATATTTTGGTATGGGTTGCTGCGTTGATATTCATCAGCGTTGTTTCAAGCAAGATTTCCGACAGGTTTGCCATCCCTGTTTTATTGCTATTTTTGGCGATTGGGATGTTTGCCGGCTCAGAAGGAGTGGGCGGCATCGTTTTCAATGACGCGCAGATGGCGAAATCCATTGGTATTGTAGCCCTTATTTTCATCATATTCTCCGGAGGCTTTGACACTAATTGGAAAGAGACTAAATCCGTTATGTGGCCCGGGATTATTCTTTCGACAGCAGGAGTTTTATTAACCGCCATCATAACAGGGTGTTTTGCCGTATATGTATTAAAATTTTCTTTTCTTGAAGGGATGCTTCTTGGATCCATTGTCTCTTCGACAGACGCCGCCGCTGTATTCAGTATTCTAAGGTCTAAACGAATAAGCCTAAAAAGCCCTTTAAAACCGTTACTTGAATTTGAGTCAGGGAGCAATGACCCGATGGCTGTTTTTCTGACAGTCAGCTTTATCAGTATGCTGACGGTGAAAGGCATGGGCATTGCCGCATTGATCCCCAGATTTATACTGGATATGGGAATGGGCGCTCTTGTAGGTTACTTAATGGCAAGATTTATTGTATTGCTCATTAACCGTCTGAAGCTGGAATATGAAGGACTTTATCCGGTTATAATGATTTCGCTTGTTTTGTTAACGTATGTGATCGCCGTTTTTCTTAAAGGTAATGGATTTCTTGCGGTTTATATTGCGGGTTTGATGTTAGGACAGGCGGAGTTTCCAAATAAACGAATGATTATGAAATTCCATGACGGATTGGCATGGCTTATGCAGATCGTTATGTTCGTGACATTGGGGTTACTCGTTTTCCCTTCGCACATTGTTCCGTTAATGGGGGCAGGATTATTGCTTACGTTTCTTCTCATGGTGGTTGCTCGCCCTGTAAGCGTGTTACTTTGCCTATTGCCGTTTAAGATGAATATATGGAAAAAAGCACTAATAGCCTGGGTTGGATTGAGAGGATCAGTGCCTATCATTCTGGCAACATTTCCTTTTATGGCAGGTATTCCGCAGGCCGACACCATTTTTAATGTCGTTTTTTTTGTCGTATTTGCATCTGTTCTGATTCAAGGCACATCTATTCCGATCGTTTCGAAGATATTAAAACTGGATGTGCCCTTAGCCTACAGGAGACAATATCCGATTGAATTCGAAAAGACGGGGGCCATTGATGCGGAATTGACGGAAGCGATTGTTCCGTATGATTCAGAAGCGGTAGGTAAGAGGATTGGTGATTTAAATGTTCCTGAGAAGTGCCTTATCATGCTTATTTCTCGAAATGACAAATTTATTATACCGTCCGGATCCGTGGTTGTAGAGGGTGGTGATGTCTTGCTGGTGCTTGCGAATGCGGCAGATTTTTCGGCTCTTCAGCAAACGCTAGCGCACCTTAAAAAGAAAGGTAGTAAATAGATATTAGCATGCCAAAAATATCAAAAAGGGCGTTCCAAGCATTGATCCGTTTTTCCCATAGACGCCTTGCTTTAGGTTTTTCTGAAATTCCGGATGTGGGAGCAGGTTTAAGAATTAAATACTACCATGAGCCAGAATCTACGGGCAATGACAAATATTATATGAGAGAAAGCTAATTTTAAATATGTCAAACAATTCTGCATTTAAAATGAATCTGTTAAGTGAGTTGGAGTTCTTTAAACTCAGGCTCGAAAAAATTGAAGGAAATTTCGCGAAAAAGGTCACAGCTGAGAGGTGTAACCAATTAATAAGAGGCGCAAAGCTACTTTTAGGCGAAAAAGTAAAGCATGTAGAAGAGGTTAAAGAAAAGAAAATAACGGAATCTATGCAAGAAGCCTTCGATAAAATGGAGATAATCGCAAGGATCGCGCAATTAATAGATGCAGTCAATGAGGCGCTAAATACCGAACTAAGGAGGTGATTGAAATGGCAAGAAAAAATGTTTCAAAAGAATCGCAGAGGCCGGAAAAGGTTACGGAAATGATCAGGAAAAAAGCCTACGAGGTATATGAGAAGAACCATAGGACGCCGGGCCGCGATCTGAACAATTGGTTAGAAGCCGAGACGATAATATTAAAAGCACAAAATAATAGAGGCTAAAGTATGATTGAAAAGCAAACCCCAGAACCGATTTTATATCGCTATTAACCGTGAAACGCATGACACAACAATAGCTTTAAGTATAAAGGAGGTAATGCTGTGGGGGACAAAGGAAAGAAAGATAAGCAAAAGCATGATAAGCAGAAGCATTTAAAACAAGAACAGGAGCGGTTGAGACAGCAGCCAAAGGCAGAAAAGTATTAGAGGGACTGGATAAATTAAACCCCCCAATGCCGCTCTATAAATTTTGGATTAAAAAATAGCGTGCTGAGTAAAATCAAGCATGGCGATCTAAATAAGGCGATTTTCATATTTTTTTGCTATACTCGGGCCGTTAGAAAATAATCCCGTATTAAAGGGGGCCCTTGTTAATTTATTGAGGGAATACTATAATATCCCTGTCAGTAACATAGTGGGGCATGGAAGGGTACCCGGCGCAAAGACAGAGTGTCCCTGCAAGTATTTCCCATGGGAAGAGTTTAAAAGAAAGTTGTATTAGGAAAGCAAGATAAGATATGAATTTTGGTTACGAAATACTTATCATCGGTTTAATGTTATTCGTGAACGCCGTCTTTGCCGCTTACGAGATGGCTCTTGCGTCTATCTCCAGGGCACGGCTTTTGAGCCTTTGCCAGCAGAAGAAAAAAGGTGCGGAAGAGGCAGCCTACATGAAGAACAGGATGGAGGCAAGTCTCGCCGTAGTTCAGCTCGGTATAACGTTGGCCGGAGCGATTGCAGCGGCTACAGGCGGGGCAGGCGCCCAAGAATCATTCACGCCGTTCTTCGCAAGAATGGGTATCCCCGCCTTCTACGCCGAAATCCTGTCTCTTATAAGCATCGTTATCCCCTTGAGCGCGTTCACGATCATATTCGCGGAACTGGTTCCGAAGATGTTCGCCTTGAATAACAGGGAATCGGTCTGTCTTAAGCTATCGCCCATAATGAAGACCATCGCTAGGATTGCCGATCCGGCGGTATCCTTCTTCGAAACAGTAGTGAAGAAAATCATGGGTTTGGGTGCTAAGAAAAAAGACGAATCCACCGTCGACAAACAAAGCCTTCATGAACTGAAAGCCGCGGCTGCGCTTGCCAGGGCCTCCCGGCTCATCGGCGCTCATGAGGAAAAGATAGTTATTTCAGCAGCTCAATTATCGCAGAAGAAGGTCTCGGACATCATGCTGGACGCGGACTATGTATCGATGATTCCGGTGACGGACAGTCTTTCAGACGCACTCATAAAGGCGCACCTCGATATGCACACGCGTTTTCCGGTATGCGAGAAGTCATGCGGACCCGAGACGATAATAGGGTATCTAAATTTTAAAGACATCGTAAACGCTCTTAAGATGAGCCCAGAAAACCCTTCCATCCAGAACATAACCAGACCAATAAAGAAGATCCCAGCGGACACGTCTCTTTCGCAAGCATTATCGGAAATGATGCGTGAAAAGATGCACATAGCCATCGTCATATCTAAGGAACAGACCGTGGTCGGCATGATTACCCTTGAAGATATTATAGAAGAATTAGTAGGCGAAATCGAAGACGAATTCGACAGGCTTCCTACCTATGTTCAGCCCTGCGGCATTGGATGGATTATGGGAGGGGCGGTTTCGATGAAAACAGTTATCTCAACGATAGGCATTGAATTACAGCTTGAGAGCGCGCCGGAGCATGTGCCTACCCTTGCGGCATGGGTCGCTCAGAAGCTTGGCAGGGATATCGAGCCAGGCGAGATATTATCGTTTGACAATATCTCGATTACTGTAAGAAAACTTAGGCGCAGGAAGCTTGCTGAAGCGCTTGTTTCGAAGACATAATATAAAATGAATCATACCAAAAAGATTGTGTTGATGAGCACGGGTTTTTTATTCGTAGGCCTAGGTATCATTGGCGCTATTCTACCCGTGGTGCCGTCAATTCCTTTTTTCATCATCGCGTCTATATGCTTTTCGAAGAGCTCCGAAAAATTCCATAATCTGTTATTGAATAATAAATTAGTTGGTCCTCATATAAAACGATATCACGAAAATAACGGGATAGAATTAAAGACAAAGATACTGCTTATCGTTTTCCAGTGGGCGTGTATATTGGGCACATCTATTCTGTTTATTCGCAACTTCTTAGGCAGAATTCTTATGGTTGCGATAGCAATTGGCGTCACGATTTATATGCTATCTTTGAAGACGGCCAATAAAACATCCTCGTAGTGAAGGTCTTTAGAATGGTCGCTAATTATTTTAAGATAAATACCAAGAGCACAGCTTTAAAACCGTTAGCGATATTTGTTTTGTTTATTTATTGCTCTTTGGTTTTATCTTTGAATCCGCTTCCTCACTCCTATTCACGGGATCTCAATAAAAACCCCATAATATCAGGGGTATGCAGTTCTTCAGTGTATCTGCTTTCATCGCCGGTCAGGCTCAGTATCAGCAGTTATTCTTTAAATAAGCTCTCAAAGTTAACCCTGTTTAAGAAATCGGCTACCACACAAATATTCTCAATCGCCCCGCTTTATCTAATAACTCCCATTGAGCATCTAACTACATATCTAACGAAAATCTCATCCTGCCATTCTCTGGCACCTCCTAAGGCTTAACTTCCATATTTGCGACAGAAATAAGTAACATCAGATCATCATATTAACGGTATATGCTGAATGTTTTTAATATTATTTTATGAACCCGAAGAAAGGAAATAATATATGACTGGTAATTTAGCCCAGGATTGGATTGTATATGTGTTACTTGCTGGTGCGATAATATGGGTTGGTTTTATGATTTTTTCAGGAAGGAAGAAAAAGGAGGAACCTCCGGCAGAAAATGGGAATAATGAAAAGGCGCCTAAAAAATAATAGGTATAAGCCTGGGCATTCTATGCCAAGGTGCGGATTTGGAAGAGTAATTTGATGCATGTCCGCCTTTAACAGGCGGACATATAGTATTTCTCTTAATAGCATATAGTTATGTAATCTTGGGATAAGAAATACCCGACATCTTGGACATTATCACATCATAAATCTTATTGTTACCGGTGCCAGACGTCTTGGAAAGTGAACTTAAATGTCTAGAGTACTTTGTTGCCGCAACGCATAAGCGTAACGAAACTGTAGCGAAAAGTCGATAGCACACGCCCCACTTTTACCTTTCATTTTCGCTTTAGAGGTGTTAAGTATTACGCGTTTAACCTTTTATATTTTTTGATACAGTTGTAAGCGGTTAGAAATTTATTCCGCGTTGCCGGAAGAATCTTCGTTGGCCACGTTATGGCTGGCGGAGGTTTTTTGTTTTCAGGATACACACACCCACACGTAAAATCGTTGACTTAATGGAAGCAATGAAATACAATGGAAGAAGTGGAATATTAGAAAACTTGCCTAAAAAAGTAAATCTTATGGATGATCTGCTTAAACAATTAGAACATTACCGGCTTGAAAATAGGATTACGCAGGAGACGCTTGCTAAGGAGTTAGGCGTTGCCTTTTCAACCATCAGCAGGTGGCTTAACGGTAAAGTCACGCCGAATAAAATTCAGACCTATCATATCGAAAAGTTTTTGAAGAGTAAAGCCGGGAGCAAAAAGAAGTCATGAGTAATTACGATAGTTGGCCAAAAGAAAAACTTATTACAGAGATTAAACGTCTGAAGAAGGGAAAGACATTCGGGCTACTTTGGGAAGATAAGCTCGAAGACGTGGCAGAACTTTGCAAGACGAAATTACCTGTTTTAGTGGATGTTGAGGATAAAGCGATCTCAGACGGCCTGCATGATCCTACGAATATTCTCATTGAAGGCGACAATTATCATGCCTTATCGGTTTTGAACTACACTCATAAAGGCGAGATTGATGTGATTTGCATTGATCCCCCATACAATTTAGGCGGCAAAGATTTCAGATATAACGATAGATATGTCGAGGCAACAGATTCTTATAAGCATTCTATGTGGCTTAGTTTTATGCATAAGCGTTTGGTGTTGGCAAAAAATCTTCTAAAGCCCAATGGTGTTATTTTTATTAATATTAATGATGTCGAAGTTGCTCAGTTGAAAATGTTATTAAACTCAATTTTCGATGAAAACAACTCCTATGGAACAATCACATGGATAAATCGCACAAAATCGACCAATTCGGGCAAAGCTAAACGGATGCCTCAGCAAAACATCGAATATGTTCTTATGTATGGGAGAAAAAATAAAACCGATTTTCCCGGATTCGATCTTCTTTATAGCGAGAATGCTAAATCATATCCGCATAAAGGCAAATTTGGAAAGTGTCGTTTTGAAAATCTCGAAGCAACGGACTATGGTCGCAAGAAAAGAGAAACGATGAAATTTGAAATTTTGGGTATTAAGCCTCGTCCGGGGCGAAGATGGCAAATTGGGTATGACGAGGCAATGAATTTGGTCAAGCAAGGCAAAATTCAAATAGTAGATGGCATTCCAAAACGTGCTGTATATCCCGAAGACGAAGAAGAATTTTCATTTATTCCGTTCTGGACGCACCTCCCTGATGCAGGAACGGCAGAGGATGCAAAAAAAGAACTTTCTTCTATTTTAGGTCCCGACCATGGGTTTGATACTGTCAAGCCACTCAATTTAATTCAAGCCTTACTCAAGCGATTTGACAAGAATTGTGTAGTTTTGGATTTTTTCGCCGGTTCAGCTACTACCGGGCATGCTGTTTTAGCGATGAATGCGAATGATAAAGGCAAGCGACAATTTATTTTGTGCACTAATAATGAAAATGATATATGCTCTGACGTTTGTTATCCTCGGATAAAAAAAGTTATGACGGGATATAAAGATTCGGATGGACAAAAAATAGATAGTCTCGGTGGAAAGATGAAATATTATAGGACGGACTTCGTTGACGCAGATCCCACTGACAAGAATAAAAAGAAATTAACCGAGATGGCGACAGAGATGCTTTGTCTCAAGGAAGGCACCTTTGAGAAGGTCGCGAATAAAAAGGCTTTCAAGATTTACAAGAATACCAATCACTACACCGGCATAATCTTTGATCAGATGGCGATTCCGGATTTCAAAGAAGCCATTGCCAAGTTAAAGGGTAAATTCAGCGTCTATGTCTTCTCCCTCGGTGATGATTCTTTTGAGGATGAGTTTAAGGACATCAAGCAGAAGGTTAAGTTGTCACCCATTCCTGAAGTCATCTTGCGGGTTTATAGGAGAATTTTTAAATAATGCGACTGAAAAATTATCAAATTAACGCTATTGATGAGCTATTGAGTAAAGCCAAAAAGTTGTTTACCTATGCCGATAATAAGAAGCTGATATTTAAGGCTCCCACCGGCTCAGGTAAAACTGTAATGGTGGCTGAGTTTTTGAAGCAGTTATGCGAGGATAAAGAGGTTAAATCTCCGCTTTCATTTATCTGGACGGCTCCACGCCAATTGCACGGGCAAAGCAAGGACAAGTTAGATCATTATTACGAGCCAAGCCGGGCTCTGCGCTGTTCTTTCTTTGAGGACTTGGATAATAAACGGATTGATCAAAACGAGATTCTTTTTTTTAACTGGGAGAGCATCAATAAAGAGGACAATATTTACATTCGGGACAACGAGCAAGACAATAATCTGACGAATATCCTTGCCAATACCCGGGAAGAAGGCCGGACGATCATCCTCATCATTGACGAAAGCCATCATCACGCCACAAGCGAAATATCGCAGAACTTAATCCGGGACATTGGGCCAAGGCTGACAATTGAGGTTTCCGCCACTCCCACTTTAGACGGGATCGCTGATGAAAGAGTTTCTGTTCAATTAGAAGATGTTAAGGCCGAAGGCATGATCAAGAAGGCCGTCATCCTCAATCCAGAGTTTAATAACGTCATAAAAGACGCTAAGGTTCAAAGTCAGCTCAGCAAGCAATCCGAAGAATTGGTTATCGAGCTTGCCCTAAAAAAAAGAAAAGCCCTCAAGGACACCTACGAAAAAGAAAAAATAGACATCAATCCTCTGGTGCTCGTGCAGTTGCCGGATCGCCATACCAGCCTTGAAGACGTGATAAAAGATAAGGTTATAGCGATTCTAAAGGACAAGCACAAAATAACGACCGAAAACGGCAAGCTGGCAATTCATCTTTCCGGCGACCACGAAAATTTAGAGAATATTTCAAAAGCTGACAGCGAGACGGAAGTTTTAATATTCAAGCAGGCTCTCGCTCTTGGCTGGGATTGCCCACGGGCCCATATATTGGTGCTGTTTCGTGATTGGAAAAGCATTGTTTTTTCAATTCAGACAATCGGCAGAATTATGCGGATGCCCGATCCCGACTATGGCCATTACACAAATGAAATCCTCAATTATGGATATATCTTTACCAATCTGGACGATATCGCAATCCAAGAGGATATCGCCAGAGACTATATTACCGTTCATACGTCACGTCGCCGGGGTGATTATGCGCCCTTGGGCATTCCTTCTTGTCATTCAAAAAGGCATCGGGAAAAGACAAGATTATCGTCGTTCTTTATTAAAGTATTTTTACAAGAAGCCGAAGCTTACGGACTTGCTAAAAAGATTCAAAAGAAATCAAAAGGTTTGAGCGTGAACTTTATCTCTGATTTCAAAGCGGAGAGCGTTGACGCTCTGGTCGGGCAGACAATAACCGGGGACAGGGGCATTAAGATGACGGGTTTTGACCTGCAGAAATATTTCGATTATTTTGTCAGGAAAAATCTTGCCCCATTCCATCCCGAGGATCGCTCGATTGGCAGGTTAAAAGAAGCGATTTACTATTTTTTTGACCGGACGATGGAAATTAAATATGAGGACGATCAAGAAACGATTGTTGAAATGGTGCTCAGTGAGGCGAATATACAGCATTTTGTCAATGTTATAGACCAGACCAAGACAAAGTATCTGGATCATGTCTCAAGGCGGGAAAAAGAGCTTGATTATGACGAAAAATGGGATGTGCCGGAGAGCATAAGTTACAGCTCATCATATTCAGAGATTGACCACAAGTTGAAGTCGATAATGCAACCATTCTTCTGTAACGAAACGTCCGCAATCGAAATGGCGTTTATAGATTTTCTTGAGAAGCAAGGGCGTATTCATTGGTGGTTTAAGAATGGCGACAGGGATGCGGTTTTCTTTGCGGTGCCTTATCAAGAGAACGGCGACAAGAAACCTTTCTATGTTGATTTTATTGTCTGCATGAAAGACGGTTCAATCGGTCTTTTTGATACAAAGTCGGGGTTAACCCGGCAGGTAGCTGGCACAAAAATTGACGGGCTGAATACCTATATTAAAGAACAAAATAAAAAAGGTCATAACCTATTCGGTGGGATTGTCACAAACACCGATCCTCGCAAATTTACAGGCCGGTGGATTTCTTTTAATAAAGACGGCAAGGCATTAACGACCAGTAATGATAACTGGGAGAATTTAGCTTTATAGGCTATGCAATATGATTTCGCATGGGCGCGGATGTCGTGAAATATCCGCGCTGCGAGGCTAATGTGCTGTGCAATTTGTTTTTCGATGATAAAGTTGAATGTCCAGAGTGCCAGAAAAAAATTTTGTAAGATTAAGAAGAGGTAGTCGATGTCTCGGATACATGAATTAAAAATCGAGAATTTTAGAGGAGTAAAGAAATTCTCGGGAAAAATTAGCAAAGATTTCGTTTGTTTATTAGGGCGTGGGGATTCAGGAAAGACGACGATTTTAGATGCAATTTCACTTGTTTTATGCCCCAGTTGGAATTTATCTATGTATGACAGCGATTTTTTTAATGGCGATACAAATTCCCCGATTAAAATTGAAGTTACTTTGGTAGATATCCCTGAAAAATTTATTAATGAAGAGAAATATGGCTTATATATAAGGGGAATTGATCATGGCGGCGAAATATATGATGAGTTACAGTCCGATCATGTAAAAGCTTTAACAATTAGACTGGAAATAAACAAAAATTTAGAGCCGGAATGGTGCGTAGTAAATAATCGGCAAGAACCTGTCCGAATATCGGGCGGGGATCGTTCTCGATTAAATGTTTTTATGGTTTCAGATTATATTGACAAACATTTTTCATGGTCCAAGGGGAGTCCTTTATATTCGATATTAAGGGAGAGCCAATCATCGAGCGATGGGAAGAATGACATCATTATTGAAGCCTTACGAGAAGCAAAGGAAAAAATAGACAAGAGCAGTTTTGATCATTTCAATAATGTTACCGATCAAATTAAGAAGATCTCCTTAGGCTTAGGCGTAGATTTATCGAAAGCAAAAACTACTGTAGATTTTCGTGATGTTTCAATTCGGGATGGCAGGGTTTGTTTGCACGATGAAGATGTCCCGCTAAGATTAAAAGGAAAGGGAACAAAAAGACTTATTTCAATGGCGATACAATCAATCCTTGTTGAGCATGGAGGAATTGTGCTGATTGATGAGGTTGAACAAGGTTTAGAGCCGGATAGGGTTAAACATTTGGTGAGATCATTGAAAAAGGAAAATGCAGGGCAAATTTTTCTGACGACCCATTCTAGCGAGGTCATTTCAGAGCTAGATGCAGACGACTTGGTAATTATTAACAACAATAATGGTAACGTTACGGCGGCTTCTCCGGATAAAAATTTTCAAGATGTTATAAGAGCTTGTCCTGAGGCTGGCTATGCAAAACGAGTGATTGTATGCGAAGGAAAAACCGAAATAGGTATTTGTAGGGCATTGGATACTTATCGAAAATCTCAAAACAAGGAATCCATGTCTACTAAGGGATGTATCTATGTTTGTGGGGGAGGGCATAGTTTTACTGATCGTGCGAAAAAATTAAAAGAATTGGGCTTGGAGACTTGTGTTTTTTGCGATTCAGATGACAAGTCATTAAGTCCGACCAAAGAAGAGTTGAAGAAAGCTGGCGTTAAAATATTTGATTGTGACGATGGCGATGCTATAGAACATCAGGTATTTAAAGATTTATCTTGGGAAGGAATCAAGATTTTAATTAATTACGTTGCTCAATATAGAAAGATGTCAGTGTCTCAAATTAGGGAATCAATAAAATCAAAATATAGTGGGGATTTTCCAGCTGACTTTATAAAAGCAGATTCATCGCAGATGAGAAAAGCTTTAGCGGACACATCGGTTGTTAATGACAAAGAATGGTTTAAGAGAATAGATCATGGTGAGTTCTTGGGCGACGTAATTTTTAAACACATTAATGATATGGATGGGAAAAATATCAAAAATCAGTTGGATGGCATTTCATGCTGGATAGATGCTTAATGAATTATGCGAATTTTGTGTCAAGGCCAAGAAGTTTCGTTGTTGCTCCCGCCGGGTATGGAAAAACGCATACCATAGCTACTTGTTTAAAGTATACAAATGGCAGACAACTTGTTTTAACGCATACGCATGCTGGCGTAGCGTCTATAAAGGAAAAAATACAGAATGAAAATATCCCTAACAATTCATTTCGTGTTGAAACCATTACAAGTTTTGCTCAAAAATATGTAAATGCATTTTATTGTGGAAAGGATGTTCCGGAACAAGAAAATGGGCGGGAATATTATCCGTTTATAATTAACAAGGCTAAATGGTTATTCAGCATTCAGCCTATTAGGGATGTGATCAAGTCTACTTATTCGGGATTGTTTGTTGATGAGTATCAAGATTGTAATATTTTGCAACATGAGCTCATAAAAGAGTTAGGGAGTATTTTGCCAACAAGATTATTGGGCGATCATCTTCAAGGCATATTTGATTTTAATGGCGATCTTTTAGTTGATTTTGATAAGGATCTGAACGATTTCGAACAATTTCCTGAATTAAGCACCCCGTGGCGTTGGATCAAAAAGAATCAAAGCTTGGGTGAGGCTTTAAAATGTATCAGAAATGCATTGGAGAAGGCGGCCGACATTGATTTAAATCTTTACGACAAAGTCATTCAAGTAATGGTTGCTGATGAAAATGATAAATATAACTATAAATCTGAATATAATAAAAAAATATGGAGTTTGTGTAATGAAGATGACGTTTTAATTATTCATCCGGATAGTGCAAATCTAAATGCAAGAAAAGATTTCACTAGCAGGTTCAATAATGCATTCATTATTGTTGAGGCTATAGACAGCAAAGATTTTTATGAGCTATCGCACAAATTGGACAGCATTACATTAGACAATGTATATCAAACGCTGTATGAATTAGTTCCTATCCTTTTTAATGGGACTGCGAGCCGGGATAAATGGTTCAATTCAAGTGGTGTTAAGATTAAGCGATCGGATCAAGATAAGGATTTAATTTCTCCGATAAACATTGATATCATCCAGTTGAAACAAAAAATTTCATTCTCAGTAATTTCAAGGGTACTGAAGAATATCGAGAAACTGCCTAATATGAGATGCTATCGAAAAGAGCTATTATGGGATTTATGCGGAGCGCTTGAAGACGCAGAGTATAAAGCAACTACCGTTTATCAGTCGATGGAAGCAAAACGGAATCAGAGACGACGAGAGGGAAGAAAATTACATGGAAGATGTGTGGGGACGACATTATTAACCAAAGGGTTGGAATTCGATACGGTCGCAGTTTTGGATGCACATAAAATTAAATGTCCAAAAAACTTTTATGTGGCAATCACGCGGGCATCCAGAAAATTAATAATGTTTACTGCCGAGACTACAATTTCGCCGTATCCTAAAAATAACGGTGATAAATGAAAATTTATTTTTACAGGCGATCTTTTGATCTGCCAAATTATCTATTTGGAGAGCCGTTTCCCGAACGTTTTACGTTCGCGACTAATCAAGAAAAATTGCCGCCGTCCGGTTCATTTCTAATCTTCGAAGCTTTAGATAAATTTAACGGTTCAAAATTCTACGTTACAAAGATCAAGACGAAATCAAAGATTACAACTTTTGATTTCAGGATCTCATGTGTTGATGTCAAAGAAATTGCCTTCACGTTATCGGAAGTTGTTAGATTGTTGAACCTGAAAGAAAGACGTTTATTAAAGCGAGATGTTATTTCATTGATTGCTGATAAGGCGCAGAAGACAAAGGCGTTGATCGCATATTTGAAAGAGAAGAATGCATCACTTTCTGAATATTTTAAGAAAAAGGAAATCATTACTGGTAAGATTTCGATCGAGACGGGTGTCCAGACCATAGATGCGTTTGCAACTGCGCTGGATATTTTCGGTCTTAATCGGCACAGCTATACAAATCTTACCGAGGAGCAGATTATGGACTGGGAGATTGAAAAGCTATCGCCTTTTCTTGAATCCACCCCAGATGGGAAGCACTATCTGGTATTTGGAGATCGCAGGCTGTATATCCAGAAAGTTCATAATACACCTATAGAGAGATGTCTGGGTGTGGATTTAATTTACCATTTTATTAATGAACATCGTATCCTGTTTATCCAGTATAAGTGCTTCAATCACGATAACAAAAAATACTATGTGTCAAAAGATAGTCATTCAAAAGCTGAAATTAGCAAAATGAAAGACTTTGAATTTATAAAAGATTGCCGAAATTTGTCAGTTACGGATCTGAGTAAATTACGGATTTGCGATTGCCCCATATTTGTAAAGCTTTGTTCTCGAGAAATATCCGGGAAACGAGAAGAACCGTATGGTTTTTATTACGCAATTTGCGTTTGGGATAGGTTTACAAAGCAATCAAAAGCGTTTATTGATTATGATGATATTCCCAAGATCTCTAATGATCTCTTTAACAGTTTGGCTCATGCTGGTTTGATAGGCACTACTGTTGAAGAGGCAAAAGTGGTAAGTGAAAAGTTAGCAAAATCGTCGAATAATAGATTGATGCTAATTTTCTCAGAGGAAAAAATTAAAGATTTATAATCGTTCCGATGTGTTGCTTACGCTGTTCCGGGGTATTGAGCGCGGCGATACGGAGCAGGGTTTTGCCGAAAAATCGTTTGATTAAGGGTTGATCTTCAGTTGTTTTCATGATAGAAATAAAGTCATTCGGGAGGCTTTCAACGATAGACATGAGTTGGGATACCCGGGCCCGGGTGAACAAAAAATAGCAAAAAATAACGATTGCTTTCGGCTAATAATTGTGCTACACTCTCGCTGGTGATAAAAATGACAGAAACTACCCTAATAAAAGATGTGAAAACATTCGTGGAAAAAAGGCCTGAATTGCAGAGGATACTTAAGCAATTCGAGATCGATGACGAAGCATATCTTGAGGCTTTGGCTGAAATTACAGAAGAAGAGCCTTTGAACCTTCGACCCGTCGCTAATACTACCTATTTCGGAGATAAAGATTGAGTAGTGCCGACACCCCCTTATTCAACAAACTAATTGCAGAAGACCCCAAAGACAGAGACAACCTTCAAAAGGAACTTTTAAAGAAGATTCAAGATAAAAGCGGCCGCAAGACCATATCATATTTAGCGAACTTCAAGACCCATCCGTTCAATATGATAAGTTTTGACGATAAATCATATCTTGTGTTACTGATGGATTCGATCAGTAACGCAGAAGAGATTGATTTTATCTTACATAGTCCCGGTGGTTTTGCGGAATCAGTAGAAATGATGGTGAAGATACTCAGGTCAAGGTTTAAGAACATAAGATTTATAATACCTCATACTGCAAAGAGTGCCGCAACGATGCTGGCCTTAAGCGGCAATGAAATACTTATGAGCCCTTCTGCCGAGCTAGGCCCGATCGATCCTCAGGTAAGTGGAGCTATAAGTGGCCCTGCTCAGTCGATTATAGATGGTTTCGAAGACATAAAAAAGATGGTAGAAAAAGAAAAGAAATTAAACGGGGCATATGTCCCGATTCTAAGTAAGATGGATGTAGCTACCGTTAAGCGTTGTGAAAATTCTTTGATGTACGGCAGAAGTATTGTAAAAGATTGGATAGCAAAATACATGTTTTCCGAAGACAAGATTTCTCCGAGGAAAAAGAAAATAAAGGCCAATTCTATTAGTAAATATTTTTCAGACCATAGAAAGCACCTAACTCATGGGCGTCCTATTATGTGGGAAGACGCTGCCAAGAAAGGCGTTAAGGCCAGAAACATAGAGGAAGTTGATATAGACTTAGCTACGTTAATTAAAGAGTATTCCCTGAGGTTTGAGTACATTTTCCACAACATAGCGATAAACAAGATCTTTCAAAGCGAAAAAGAATACATGGTGAGCATGAACCCTGTAATACCACGGCTTCGCCCGGACATGGTTGCCCCTCTGCCGATTTCACCGCAAAAACCTGCTCAACCGCAACCTCCTTCTTCGGAAAAACCAACTCAACCTCAGGCAATTCTCCAGGAATAAAAAAGGGGCGCTATTGGGGCATCCTGGATAATCCGCTTATTGGCGGTTGCGTGGCGATTAGGCTTTTAGGCATTCTTTCTTAGGTAGTAGGCCATCTAAGCTCATAGGCGAGGCATTATTGGAGAGTGTGATAAGGCGGTTAACCGACATTTGATGCAGTGCTTTACGATCGGTGCAGTCCTTGGTTTTTTCGATGAAGTCCGGGGGTAGGGCATCGATTATTCGCAGCAGTTTGGCGATGCGTTTACGGTGGATCTTTAGGGGTTTAGCGGCGGAAAGGCAGGTCTCGTGGGGATTAGCGGTCATATAGGCCCTGACCTGCAAGGCTTGCTGAATGACGTTCACAGGGGGCGCCGGGCGTCGTTCCGGGGGGAACGGCAGGTCAAGTGAGACCTCAAGGCGCGCTTTCCTGCGACGATAGAAAGCTATAACTAATTGAACCGTATGGGGTTGGGTGCTTCGTCTCGTGTCCTGTTTGAGACCCCACTTCTTCGCCCTCTCTAAGTAAAATGAGAAAGGGCTTCGAAGTGCAAGCACAACCTGAACTTGCAGGCGAAGAAGTGGGGTCCCTGTATCAAAAAGTCAGAACCTATTTTTCCCGCCAAGGCTAAAACTCCGGGCGGGACAACTCTGCTCGGCGTCGCGCCTGCCTGCACGAACAACCACAGCAGGCGCTTTCGCGTCCTCGCCCTACAAGTTACACCACGGAAAGCTCACTCTGCTACAGGCTCGTCCGCACCCGCCTGCCTGCCCGCCTGACTTTGACCGCCTCGGGCAGGCGGGCTATAACCTAAAATGATCTCGTGGACGGCGGGTTGCCGAGCCCCACGACACAAGACTTGAGAACGAAAGGCAAATTTTGGGGCGCGGCAAAATTTGCCTTTCGCCCAATGACTCAAAATATTTATTGTGAGCCTGCCGAACCATCAAAAATGCCCCGATGGTAGATTTTGGTTAAAAAAGCACGTTTTTGTAGTATACTATCCTTAGTTAAGCGTTAAGGCTTACATATAAGTATTTACAAGTAAGATTTTATATGTTAGGCAGGATAATGTCAAGGATAAATAATGCTAGCTAAAAAAATAAGAGAATTGCGTAATAAAAAAGGTTTATCTCAAGAAAAATTAGCTCGCCTCGCAGATGTTTCTTATAATACTGTCGTTAAGATCGAATCTGGAGAATCAAAAAACCCAACCTTTCGGACAATGGCTGGGATCGCCAAAGCTCTAGGAATATCTTTAGACCAATTGCCGGTAAAGGAGTGAAATGAAAAAAATAGATAAGTTTATAGCATTAATTGTAGCGATTTTTACAATAATAGGGATCCTACCCGAAACGTTTGCTGAGGATACCTATGCAGAAGGATATTATCGAGAAGACGGAACATATGTAACCTCCAATTCTGTATCAAGGTCAAATAGATATAAAAAGAATACGGGTGGAGCATTAACAAATGCACTAAGCCGTTCTAATGTTGTAGATGTTGCAAAAGAAGGTGCTAAAATTAGAAATCAAAGTGCCGCTATGCGTCAGCAACGAATTATGCATGAACAGTCCCTCGCCTTAGAGCGAGAAAAGATGCAAAACGAACAAGCTCTCCAACAAGAGCAAATGAATCTCGAAAGAGAAAAATTTGACTATTCAAAATCTAAAGATAAACAAAGTCAGCAAAGTGAAAACGACGATGACGCAAATCGCAAAGGAGTCCGCAAAAGAGTTATAAAGGAATATGGAGATGGCGGGAAAATACGCTCTGAAGAAACTACGCATTATTAGTCTCATCTTGTATTGATATAACATATATAACGCGTGCGATCGGAAATAATATTAAGCGATGAAAGAATTGTTAAGCTATAATTTTGAATACGCGCCACCTTTTCTTCATATTACTATTACCCAGAAAGAAAGACCGCTATCAGATGATATATTGATAATATCTTATGTATTATTTTTATCTCGCTACTTCTATATTTGTGATGCTAGACAAATTAGCATAATGATGAATGTTGTACGAAGCATGATGGGTAATGAGTCAGCAGGCAGAGATGACTTTTTGCAAAAAGTATATCGTTCTATCTTTGAGACTTTAAATGAAAAAGAAAAAGATGCTGTTACAAAATTAGGACCTTCATTTTATCTTCTAGGGTATTTACAAGTTCCTACACCTGAAAAAACATACGCAAAGTATAAGCTGGTAATCGCTGAAAACAAAGGACATATTGGCCATTTGTTTCATCTGTCATTTGGCCCAGATATTATATTTCTTCCACTAACTGTCCCTATTTTTTATGCATTTATAACCGATATGTTAAAGGATAAACATAAAAAAGATAAATTAGACAAGTGTATTTTAGATTTGCTAGTAGCCTATAATTTAATTGATTACAAAACATCAAACGACTCGTGTTGCAGATCACTTGAGGGTTTGCATGTATTGCCAATAAAAATACTAAAACAGAATCATATTAATCTAGAATAATTTCATATTGCTTCTCATCAAGCATAGGCCAAAGGAGAAATGATTGAAAGTATTTACCATAGTAGGAATTTTTTTATTATTAGCAAATATGAGCCTGGCCCAACAGCTTAAGTTCACAGATCACGATTACGAACAGAATTTATCACCCGATGGAAAACAAGTTATTTTTGTAAGAGCAATAAAAACATGTCCTTATACACCAGAGACAGGGTGGGCTCCCGCAGATTTCGATGAAATATGGTCTGTGGATATAAATGGCGCTAACCAGAGATGTCTAATCAAAAATAATTATTCAGAACAACAAGATATGGAGTATTATTTGGGTTCTTTTAATAGCCTAACTTGGTCAGCAGATAGCAAATATATTTATTTTCTATGCCAGAATTGCCCAACAAATGCCATTTTATATAAAGTTGATAGAGACGGCAGTAATATTAAGAAGCTTTGCTATGCACATGGAATTAGTGGTGTAATCGGTGGTAACATGATGGATGAGTTTTATGGGTATCTTGTATTACATGTGAAGAAATATAACGGAGATGATCCAACTAGATGGGTTACGATATTGATGAATCCTGAAGGCAAAGAGGTAAAAGAAATAGAAAATCTTAATGATTTTTGGGCCAAACACAAAAGATTAAAAGAAGAATGAGTTAATATAATGAAATTCGATAATCCATTACGAGTTATAATTGAGGCAATGCCACTAAATAGCAAAACCTGGGTAGATATTTTTTCTGCATTATTGACGCCAACCATAGCTCTAATTGCGGCATATATTGCATATCATCAATATAAAGTTAATAAGTTGCGGCTTCGGCACGAATTATATGAACGCAGGCTTCGTGTATATAAGGCTGTACAATCTTTTTTGTCAGAGATTTTAAGAGCCGGAGATGCTAAATTCGATCGATGCAGTCAATTCTATGCAGATGCATCAGAGGCGGCATTTCTTTTCGATAATACCATCCAGAAATTCATAGATGATATTTACAAAAAAGCTATAGAGATGCATGCGCTTTATGAAAAAATGTACCCATCAGATGGTTCGCCAGGACTTCCAGTCGGTAAAGAACGTGATAAGGTGGTGCATGAGAATTCAGCATTATGTAAATGGCTGATGGACCAACTTAGTATCCCTAAGAAGCTTTTTCGTAAATATATGGGAATCGTAAATTAAAAATATTAGAATAATCGTATAGCATTTTATATAGTTTAAAGCGAGATCAAGAATGGATATAAAAGCTCCATATTATAGACTTTATATAGATGAGGCCGGTGACCATACATACAAAGATTTAGATTATGTTTCTCACAGGTATCTGGGTCTGCTTGCAAAATAGGGGACGGTCCAGAAAGTGCCAGCCCATAAGTTGTATGATAGCAAAAACTAATTCAATTTTTTAGATTATCCTGCCCCCAACTCAATAGTTACAGTAAATAAATTAAGGACTTGACAATGCCATAGTGTTCTGTTATACTTATAACAGAACAGTAGAAAGTCGAATATCTAATATAATTAAGAAAGGGAGGTGATTTTATGGGCAAGACTTTTGGTGACTGCCTACGAGACTTACGAATAAAAGCAGGATATAGCCTAAGAGCTTTTGCCAAGGGAATAGGGATGCAGCCGTCGAATTTGAGCCTAATCGAAAACGCCAAAACAAACCCACCGCGAGATAAAGAAATACTGTTTAAGCTTGCGGAAGCGCTGCGATTAAAAAAAGGCTCAAAAGAATGGGGAGAGTTTTTTGACCTGGCCGTTCAGGATGTGGATAAATTGCCAGCCGACATAGCAAACAACAAGGAGATGAGAGACTTGTTGCCAATTATGTTAAGAACGGTGGCCAATGAGAAGCTCTCTAAGGAAGAAATACTGAAACTGATTAAAAAAATACGCGAGAACAAATAATAAAGGCTTGCCCGGATGAAATCCTATTTAAAAACCTTGTCAGAACTTCAAAAAATAGGGGATGAAATTCTTGATAAATGTAACAAAGATAACCCTTATTACGAGGTTGATATAGATGGTATAGTAGAAAAATGTTACGGTATACGCATTGAAGGGGCTCCGCTTAAATGGGAACATGGTGTAGAGGGGTATCCCTGTTTGGGCGGGCACAAAATATTTATCGATTCTGGATTGATGAATGAGGATAGACAAGAACGTCGCTACAGATTTACGCTGGCGGAAGAATTTGCCCATATAATTTTACATAGAGATATTTGGAAAAATGTTAATACACCAGAGGAATGGGCCGACGCATGGAAAGACCTGTCGGACGATATTCATAACAAATTAGATAACAATGCGAAAGAGCTGGCAGGAATTCTTCTTCTACCGCGTTATCCCTTCATCAATCGTGCAGTAGAAATAAGAGATAGTCTTTGTGTAACATTTGGGTATGAGTTATCGCGCCTCTCCGATATAGAAAAAGATGAGATAAAATACTCGGTAATAAAATTATTAACCGATAATTTTAATGTAAGTAATCAACCATGCGAAATACGAATGGAGCGAATAGAGAGATATTTCAAGCAATCATTGTTTGAAATGAGTTTAAAACCTCAATATCTAAAAAAATTGGTTTAGTGGACATGAATGACGAAAAGTTGACTATTCAGAAGCAAATCGAAGAAGATCTGAGGAGTGGCTCTGGGCCAAAGGTAGTTAGGTATGCTCTTGCATGCTTAAGTGGTCTTATTCCGTTGGCAGGTGGTGCGGTTGGCGGCCTTGGTGGCGCTTGGTCGGAAGCAGAACAAGAGAAACTTAATAGATTGTTAGCAACATGGCTTACACTACAAACCGATGAAATAAAAGAAATCGGACAAACATTAATGGAAGTTTTTATAAGGTTAGATAAAAATGATGATAATGTTCGGAAGAGGATCGAGAGCCCTGAGTATTTATCGCTCGTAAAGAAATGTTTTAGGGATTGGTCAGCCGCAGAAAGTGAAGAAAAAAGGAAATTTATTCGAAACTTACTTGTTAATGCCGCCTCCACAAATATCGCAAGCGATGATGTTATCAGATTATTTATAGACTGGATTGATATGTACAGTGAAGCTCACTTCAAAGTTATTTCAACTTTATATAACAATGCAGGATTAACCAGAGCAGATATTTGGAGTCGTATTCATGGACAATCAGTTCGAGAGGATTCAGCGGAAGCAGATTTATTTAAATTAATTGTTACCGATCTAAGCGTAGGGCATATTATTAGACAACATAGAGAGGTAGATTATTATGGCAATTTTACTAAGCCGTTAAGAAGGGGCAGAGGGCTTGGTGGCTCTGGATATGTTTCTGCTTTTGATGATGACAAACAATATGAACTGACAAAATTAGGTCAGCAATTTGTTCATTATACAATGAATGAAGTAGTGCCTAAGATTGAGTACAAAGCTACTTAAAAATATAGTATAATATTACCAAAATCTGCCCCTTGAGGCATTTTTGATGGTTCGGCAGGCTCACCATAAATATTTTGAGTCATTGGGCGAAAGGCAAATTTTGCCGCGCCCCAAAATTTGCCTTTCGCTTTCGAGTCTTATGTCGTGGGGCTCGGCGACCCGCCGTCCACGGGATCATTTTAGGTTGTAGCCCGCCTGCCCGAGGCGGTCAAAGTCAGGCGGGCAGGCAGGCGCGACGCCGAGCAGACGTTAAAAGGTTTTTTATTTTAAAGGGGGCCCATTTCCCGCCCGGAGGCAGGTTCGGGGCGGGATCCCGCCCCGAGCTCTATTCTTGGCGGGAAAAATAGGTTCGGACTTTTTGATACAGGGACCCCAGTAAATTCCTTCTCTTGCCACAACGAGAAGTTAAAGCCTATGATCGTTATTATCGGTCATAGGCTTTTTATCTAGCGCTGTGTCAAAGACTTAGGGCATTGCATTTATTGGCCCAGTTATGCGATATTTCCGACGGATACCTGTAAAGAAATCCTCTCTGAATCGCACCAATAAGTCGCCAGAATTGGCCAATTCCTCTCTTAGTTTATGAGCGCTAGTTTATGACATATTTAGCCCATTATTCTGCTATAATATAGCCATAAACTAGAGATGGTTTAGCAATTCTAAAATTTATCGACCAAGAAATGGAAAACCAGAAAATCAACTTCTCTGGACTTATTGCTTATATTAACCGGCCCAAAAGTATGATTCTTGAGAATATGCGCGATATAACACAAAATAAGCAATGGGAGGATGAATGTGAAGCGTTGCTAAAGGAGAAGTCCTTTTCCTCAGAATTTATTGAAGCATTTCACACTCATTGGGTTGAAAGTGCGCATCACATAAGGCCCCAAGTTAGAGATGACGCCCGTTTAATAGAATTACTTCGTCATATTTTTCCAAGGTATGAGGGCAGGGGCGTTTTGTTGTATCGAGGTGAAAATATAGATAGATTTAGAACTAACTCAGTAGGATTTTGTTGGACACAAGATATTGAGATGGCACGTATGTTTGCGCGAGGGTTGAATGCCGTTAATGCTGGCGGGGTGTTGTTGTCCTGTATTTGTAAGAAAGATTGGATATAATAGGGGGGATTGGAAAAGTTTCTCAAGCCCACTTTAAGTTGTTTACAGAACTTGCGCGATAACTCGCGACACGAGCAATATGAGACTTTTTTGACGAGTTAAAGGTGTACTTTAAAATAGCAAGCTATAAGACCAGGTAACATATTTGAAAAAAAACAAAAACGGAACAAAACAAATTTATCTTGACAAATGTCATAAGATAACACATAATGTTAAACTATGACAGGATATAAACCAAGAGAAATATCGAAAGTTTTGGTCGAGGCGTTGGAAAACATGCCGGTTGTTGTGCTTTCCGGAATGAGACAAACTGGTAAAAGCACGCTTTTATTAAATCAGCCAGAGTTGCGTAATAGACGATATATAAGTTTTGATGATTTCAGTACCTTAGAAGCCGCTAAAAGTAATCCTGAGGATTTAATAGGAGGCAAAGAGCCTCTTACTATTGATGAAGCGCAGAAATATCCCGAGATCCTAAATGTCATTAAACAGGAAGTTGATAGAAAGCGTAAGCCGGGTGCATTTCTTTTAAGTGGTTCGGCAAACTTCCTTCTTTTAAAAAAAGTTGCCGAGAGCTTGGCCGGCCGCGCGGTATATTTGACGCTCCATCCTTTTATTCGCAGAGAAATCCATGATATTGCAAAAGAAGCCCCTGCCATAGTTCATTTTCTAAAAGAAGGGGCTTTCCCTAAACGTAAAATTAATCCTATTGTTTGGGGGGAGATTATAACAGGTGGCATGCCATCGGTTTGCCTGAAAGATGTAAAAAATTCAAGCATATGGTTTCGCGGTTATGAGCAAACTTATTTGGAGCGGGATATTCGCGCATTAAGCCAGGTGGCGGATTTGGTCTCTTTTAGGCGTCTCTTACAGTTAGTGGCCTTAAGGAATACGCGGGTATTAAATATAAGTGAACTAGCCCGTGATGCCAAATTAAATGTGGTTACCACATCACGATATCTCTCATTAATGGAGACATCCTTTATTTTAAATCGCATGCCTCCATATCTCGGTAATCGAACAAGCCGCCTGATAAAATCTCCCAAGATATACTTGTCTGATACAGGATTGGCTGCTTACCTTATTGGAATAAAAGACATAAATGCGACTGAAACACTTCGTGGCGTTTTCCTTGAAAGTTATGTTTTTCAGAATATAGAAGGGATATTTTCTACCTATTATCCTGATGCCAGGATTGCATATTGGAATATACAGGGTAGATACGAAGTGGATTTTGTTATAGAGATAGGTAATGAAACCATTGCTATCGAAGTCAAGAATAGTAGTCGCTGGCAAAGCCACGATTTGGCCGGGTTAAAAGCATACTTAATCAGCAGTAAAAGATGCCGCGCCGCAATTTTTGCTTATAATGGTCACGAGGTGGTAAAGTTGGAAGATAAAATATGGGCTGTGCCGCTTAATCTATTGTTAAGTTAAGGCAATATTCAGTGAGCCTCATGGATGAATCAAGTGAGATCAAACTTCTAAAAGCCAGAGTAGCATTATTAGAAACAGAGAAAAAGCACCTAATTCAAAAAGTAGTTGATTTAGAAAATAAAAAATCCGAAGCCCCTAAGAATATATTGTCCTCGCGTGTTAATGCCTCTGTAGTCCCTGAAGAAAACCAACCCGACTATCCTGTCGAACAAAAAATACGATTGTTAAAAAATATCTTTCGAGGTCGTGACGATGTTTACGCCCGTTACTGGATAAGCAGAAAAACCGGAAAATCAGGATATAGTCCTGTTTGCAGAAATGAGTGGATGCGGAGCGTTTGCAAGAAGCCTACCATAAGATGTTCTGCTTGCCCCAATAGAGAACTTTCTCCCATAGCCGATGATGTTATTAAGAAGCATTTAGACGGAATTTGCAGCATAGGTATTTATCCTTTGTTATCCGACGAAACCTGCTATTTTTTAGCAATCGATTTCGATGGTGACGGTTGGATCGATAATATTCGTACTTTTAGGGAGACTTGCTCATGCCAGAATGTTCCGATTGCAATAGAGCGATCAAAATCCGGCAATGGCGCCCACGCCTGGATATTTTTCGAAGAACGAATTCCGGCTGCCTTGGCCCGGAGAATGGGAAGTTTCTTAATCACAGAAACTATGTCAAAACGATTTCAGCTTACCATGAAGAGTTATGACAGGCTATTTCCTAACCAGGATACACTGCCTAAAGGTGGATTTGGGAACTTAATAGCGCTGCCTTTTCAAAAAGATGCAATGAACCGCGGTAACAGCGTTTTCATAGACGACAATAACAATCCTTATTCGGATCAGTGGAAGTTTTTATCTAGCTTAAAGTATATGTCGCTTCCTGATATTGAAAAAATCTCTAAAGAAGCTTCTGCGAGTGGGCAGATTTTAGGTATAAGAACGAGCCCAACAGATGAAAACGATCCGCCATGGATGATATTGCCATCAGGGAAAAAGCGATTTAAGCCGGTAATAAAAGATCTACCACAAGAAATCGAATTGGTCGTTGCCAACAAATTATATGTAAAAGTCGATAGTTTGCCATCGGTCCTTCTTAACCAGATTAAGCGGCTTGCGGCATTTCAAAACCCCGAGTTTTATAGAAGACAGAACATGAGACTATCGACAGCTATAACACCACGGGTTATATGCTGTTCCGAAATTTCAAATGGCTATCTTTCTTTGCCAAGGGGATGTTTAGGCGATCTATCCTATTTGCTGAATGAATATGATATAAAAATAATGTTGAAAGATGAAAGAACGTTAGGTAAGAAGACCAAGTTTAAATTTTCTCGGACGCTGAATAAAGAACAAAAATCAGCCGCGAGAAAACTGTTGAAAAAAGACACAGGGATTTTTGTCGCGCCACCCGGAACAGGTAAAACCGTAGTCAGTATTTATGCAATGGCCAAACGAAAGACAAATACGCTTGTATTGGTGCATCGAAAACCTCTTGTCGAACAATGGCGCATGCGCCTCAGTTCGTTTCTTGGCAAAGATGCAAAAAATATTGGGCAGATAGGAAGCGGCAAGAATAATCCGAATGGAAATTTGGACGTTGCCATGATACAGAGCATGGAACGGAAAGGCATGGTAGATGATAGGGTTGCCGATTACGGATTTATTATAGTGGATGAATGCCATCATATATCCGCTGTCTCTTTTGAAAGAGTTTTAATGCAGGCCAAGGCAAAATACATCCTGGGACTTACTGCGACACCATATCGCCGCGATGGTCATCAGCCGATTATTCATATGCAATGTGGCCCGATAACTTGCCGAATAAAAGCTAAAGATGCTGAACAGGAGATTTCCGAGTTTACAGTAATGGCAAAAAATACAGAGTTTGTTTGCGAATGGTCTGAGCATACCAATATTTATGATGTTTGGCCAAAGCTCGTAAACGATGAAAAAAGGAATGGCTTGATAGTAGATGATATAATGGAAGCCATTGCTATCGATAGATTTCCTATTATTCTTACAGAGCGCAGGGAACACCTCGAATTATTGGCTAATGCGCTTAAAGATAAAATAGAGCATTTGGCCATTCTCTATGGCGGAGTCCGAGCCAAAGAGCGAATGGAAATATTAAGTAATCTAGCCAATGCTCCGCTGAATAGCAAGAAAGCTATTTTAGCCACGGGTAGTTATATAGGCGAAGGTTTTGACGATCCAAGGCTAGATACGCTTTTTATAACAATGCCTATTTCGTTTAAGGGAAAGATAGTCCAATATGCGGGTAGGCTTCATCGTGATTATCCGGGCAAGAAAGACGTTCAGATTTATGACTATGTGGATAAAGAGGTGTCGGTTCTTTGGAATATGTATCAGAAGAGATTAAAAACATATAAAAATATCGGATATACGATAAAAGAAGGATAAGCAAATGGATTCTAGCCTATATGTCAGAATTTTACAAAACTATTCAATGCTACCGAAAAATTTTTATAAAAAATGTTGACAAAAACCTTGAGATAGTGTATATTTAGTAATGGAAACCATTTTCATTTAGGAGATTATCGATATGCCAAGAGGAAACGGACAGGGTCCGATATGGTGGCACGGAAGATTCAAGGGCTGCGGCTACAGGATAACCGTTGGCCGTGAGGCTATTCTGGATGTGCTTACCAGGGCCGACAAGCATTTAAGCGCTGAAGACATATATATGAAGGTGCATTCCATACATCCGGCCATAGGTCTTACTACTATATACAGGACGCTTGAGATTCTCGTAAGCCTGGGGCTTGTTTTTAAGTTCGATTTTGGTGATGGCAGGGCACGATATGAGCTGGCCGAAGGGTCGAACAGGAGCACGCATCATCATCATTTAATATGCACGAATTGTAAAAGAGTGGTCGATTACACTGACTTCATAGATGACGAGATAGAGCTTCTCCATAGAACAGAAAAAGGCCTTTCTGATAAGTATAATTTCGCTATAACTAATCATTTGATTCAATTCTATGGCCTATGCGATAAATGCGAGAAAAAGAAGTAGTTGGGGATATATTTTTTTACTATAAATGGAAATGATTTTCATTAACATAAACTTAAGAGAGGGAGGTGATTACGATGCCAGGTTTTGACGGAACAGGTCCTATGGGTATGGGCCCTATGGCAGGCGGCGGGAGAGGATTTTGTATTGCTCCTGTATCCGGCATAAGGTCGAGATCGTTTGGAAGAGGCTGCGGCAGGGGCTGGAGAAATCAGTTCTATGCTACAGGTCTTCCTCGTTGGGCAAGAGGTGCCAACGAAGCTGAAGTGTTGAAGGAAGAGGCTGGTTTTCTCAAAGAAGAGCTCAAGACGATCCAAGATCGTATTGATACGTTGGAGAAGGCCCAATCATCCGCAGGATAAGTGGCGGATAGGAGTGGAGCGCCGTCCCGATCTTTTGTCGAGGGACGGTGCAGTGCTCCATTCCTCGGGCATTTTGTTTATTGACATCGATATAACAGAAGGGGTGTGCTATGAAATTAGGGATAACGCTTGAAGACCAGAGCGGTCTTCAGGGCAATGTTGCCGAGCATTTCGGCCAGTGTAAGTATTTTTTTCTATTAGATATTGAGAACAATAAAGTAAAAAACAGCAGGATAGTCGCGAATACGGCAGTGCACGGCGGCGGAGGATGCGTTGCTGTAGATGAGTTGCTGAAATACAGCGTTACCCATGTTATTGCGGGCGGGATGGGCGGCGGCGCTCAGCAGAAATTCGCTCAAGCGGGCGTGAAGGTATTTGGTTATTCCGGCAAAGCGAAAGATGCGATAGATGATTTTCTTACAAAAAAACTAGGTGGATTGGACTCGTGCAAAGAGCACGGTAATACATGCCACTAAAAAGGGGTTATCATGAAGATCTGCGTGACATCGGAAGGTAAAACGCTTGATTCTAAGGTGGATCCTCGTTTCGGCAGATGCCAGTTCTTCGTAATTGTCGATACGGATACGCTTGATTTCGAGGCTGTAGAGAACCAAAACGCTCAATTTTCCGGAGGAGCGGGTATACAATCAGGGCAGCTTATGGCATCCAAGGGCGTAAAGGCTGTTTTGACCGGAAATGTCGGACCGAACGCTTTTCAGACCCTAACGGCCGGAGGCATAAAGATATATACAGGCCTCTCGGGAAAGGTCAGAGATGCGGTGGAGAAATACAAAAGCGGAAAACTGAAGCCTACGGAGAACCCGAATGTAGGCTCTAAATTCGGGATGCCCGGCACTAATAACTAAAGCCAAGGAGGTTTAATATGCCATTTTTTGAGCCGTTAGAAAAGATGGATCCTAAGCATGTTGATTTGGAGCGCGCCAGGAAGTCTTTAAGAGAAGAACTTGAGGCTATCGACTTCTATCAGGAAAGAATAGATGCCACAAGCGATGATTCACTTAAGAAACTTCTCGCGCATAACATGAACGAAGAGAAAGAGCACACGGCCATGCTTATAGAATGGCTAAGGAAGAACGACGCGACACAAAATAAGGTGTTTGATGAGCATGACTGAGAAAGAAGTCCTTGAAAACCATAAAAAATACTTAGAAAGATTAGAGTTTTATAAAGGTTTTGGCTATGACCAGGAAAAGGAAAGAGACTTTATCCTAGAAAAATCCCTGCCTATTTCCGGCGATATCCTTGAAATAGGTACCGGTAAAGGACATTTCGCCCTTGCCCTGGCAAAGAAGGGTTGCAGATTTACGAGTATAGACATCTCCGAGGAAGAACAGGGGATCGCGAAATTAAACGTGCAATATTATGGCCTGGAAAAGCAGATCGATTTTAAGATAGAAGACGCGACAGATTTAAGTTTCCCGGATCGGAGCTTCGACGTTATCTATTCTATAAATGTATTTCATCATCTCGAAAATCCGCGATTGGTATTGGATGAGATAATCCGTCTGTTGAAACCGGCCGGGAAAGTAGTTATAAGCGATTTTACCCAAAAAGGCATGGAAATTATAAATACGTGCCATACGCATGAAGGCAGGCGCCACGACCATTTCAAGCACGATTTGAATGAAGCTAAAGAGTTTTTTATTAATAAAGGATTGAAAGTTAAAGAATTTCAGAGCGAAACGCAAAGAATATTTATTGCCGAAGGGAAAGATTCGATTAAATGATCATATCGGTTGCGAGCGGTAAAGGTGGTACGGGGAAAACCACCATAGCAGTTAATCTGGCATTATCCTTGAACAATGTTCAATTACTCGACTGTGACGTTGAAGAGCCGAATGCCCATATTTTCCTTAAGCCGGAGATAAAAGAAAAATTCCCGGCGTTTATTCCTATTCCGGAAGTTGATGAGGCAAAATGCGATACATGTGGTAAATGCCGCGAGGTATGCGCCTATCATGCGATAGCCGTTATCCCCCCGAGCGATTCCGGAAAAGGGAGCTTTCTTGTCTTTGGGCATCTTTGTCATGGATGCGGCGCCTGCAGCCTGCTCTGTCCTCAAAAAGCCATTAAAGAAGTTAATAAAGAGATAGGAGTTGTCGAAATTGGCATGTCGGGGGATATGCAATTTGTCCATGGCAAGCTCAATGTCGGCCAGATAATGTCCCCGCCATTGATCAGGCAGGTTGAAGATCGCATAGATCCCTCTAAGACCGTTATCATTGACGCGCCGCCAGGAACGTCCTGCCCGGTTATAGCGGCAGTAAAAAAGAGCGATTATTGCATATTGGTAACCGAACCGACGCCATTTGGACTTAATGACCTAGTGTTGGCTGTAGAAGTTCTGAGGAAAATGAAGATTCCTTTTGGCGTTGTTATTAACCGCTCTGATATAGGTGATGATAAAGTTGACAAATATTGTCAGGATAAAAATATACCTATACTACTTCGTATACCGTTTGATAGGGAGATCGCCCTTCTTTATTCCCGCGGCATCCC
>Ga0265297_10001673_pt1 | contig 50400 bp, 51 predicted proteins | sample Munlanlwell13791_FD_192502 | JGI IMG/M metagenome (GOLD analysis project Ga0265297, IMG submission 192502) | Leachate microbial communities from a municipal landfill in Southern Ontario, Canada - Leachate well 137-91 | ecosystem: Engineered > Solid waste > Landfill > Unclassified | place...
ATCTATATCATCTAAATTGTGTGTTAGACCCATAAATTCTTGTAAAAAATTAAAGTCTGAACCTATATCTAATATACTTGGATTTTTTTTATCTTTTATAAATTTTTTTATAAATTCATATACATGATTTGCTTTTGATATTTCTTTTTCATTATCTTTAGCAATACAATTACAATCTTTACATATGTCCTTTAATATTTTTTGTTTTTCATCTCTATCATAATAATATTCTTTAAAAAATAAATCTAAATCATTATATTTTATTCTTGGATTTTGATATACAAAACCACAATTTTTACAAACTGAAACTTGAAATTTATGATTTTTTTCTATCCATGATTTCCATTTATAATATTTTTTTGAATTACATACAGGGCATTTTATTTCTGTAAATATCATTTTTATTCTAATATATTTTTTATATGTTTAATAAATATATTTTCTTTATAGAGGCAATTGTATGTTTTTATAGAATGTTGAGAAACTTTATTATAAAAATCTTTATCATAATATAATTTATTCATTAATTTTTTTGCTTCACCTATATTATTAATCAATATAGATAAATCAGGAAATAAATCCGATTGAGTATCAATATCCATATTTCCAATGCAAGGTATGCCAAGATAGGCACAATTTAAACTAAATGTACCAGCAGCAATTGTTGGCATCATGTTTATTGCAAATTTAAATTGGTTTAAATTATATATCCATTGTGTCCAATCTGTATATTGTAAATGAGTTAAGTAAGCCAATGATTCTTCATTTTCTTTTTTTCTTCCCATTGTTGGGCAATATATTCTAATTTCATGATTAACCGTACTATCAATTAATGACCTTGCTATAAGATAAGAATCAAATGCATTATACCATTTACAAAAATTACCATTTATTATAATGTTTTTTCTTTCTACTTGGTCGATATCCTTTATAGTATCTTCAATCATAAGTGAAGGCATAATGAAAACAGATTTATTTATTATGCCTTCATAATACATTTTATCATAATAATTATGACAAAATATAAAATCACAATTCATAATGAAATTATAAAACCATGTTTGATTTTCTATGCTATAATCTTTAAAGTAATCATTTGGCCCCTCTTGGATAAAACAAATTTTATGCGCAACTTGTCTCAATGATATTTCTAAAAAATGTTCTGCTAAATATGTTATAAGTTGTTCATTTTTTGGTAATATTACAAATATATAATCAAATTTATAATCTGAAATATCTGAACCGCCACTCAAAAAATAAGATAATGGTATATGAATAGCATCTAAAGCTATCATCCAAGCAACATCTGTTCTTGCATTTTTGAAATTTCTTGGATATTTTCCTTTGTAATTTACTTCTGATGTAAATGCTATTTTCATGGTGCTATTCCAATTTCCCACCCACCATATTCTTCATCTTGTAAACATTTTTCATAATACTTGTTAATATCAAATCCTAATTTTATTAATGCTTGTTCTATATACCATTGTTTATGCCACCCACCATCCATAAATAGCCCATTAATTAATATATCTTCTATAGTTCTATTAGTATTTAATTTTGATAATTCAAATTTTTTATTCATTTTTCATTGTACTTTATTATATTGGGGCAAGCCTAATCACTTGCTTGGAATTATTGAAGCATTTCTTTGCCACCTCTTCCCAATATTTTTGTTATCTTATTACATTATCTTGTATGACCCATAAGAAACTCTTTTTAACTTACCATTATCAGTTCTTCTTGAAATTGCTGAGGATACTGTGCCCCAGTCATTAATTTCATTTCTTGCTTTCACAAACGGATTCTTTTTTGATTTTGATTTTTTATGCGCTTCAATCATTGACTTTGTTTCATTTGCTTTGTATCCGTTCGCAACAGCGTATGTCTGCATAATTAAATCTTTTCTTTTTAATACAGTACCTTTCTTTTTTGAGGAAAGAACTTTATCCAATGTTTGTGACATGTTGATTTTCTTTGATTTTTTCATTTTTCTCCTTTCAACTAAGATTGATTTTCACTTAGCTCAAGACTTCTTTTGAATCTTGTTCTTTTTTGTTTTCTCTTTGTCTTCTTAAAAGATTTTTTTATTCCTTTAATTTGATTATCTGAGAGGTGCTTTGATAGTTCTACATCATCACATGTTTGTTTATCATTATTTTTCATTTTCATCTCTTATAATATTATAATATATTATTTATTTTTATTATTTAAAAATATAAATTTATATATATAAATATATGTTTATATTAAACTAACGTTGAATAAAATAAATTTTGTTTTGTTTGTCTCAAATAATCCTTTTCATGTATTATGTGATACCCTTCTACTACAGAATATGATTTATATCCAGTTAGTTTTTCATGGACTTTATTAACCCAATATATGTCTTTTTTGTTTTTAAATAATCTACCCTGCAAATCTGGATAATTTATCCTTTTTTTATTATCAATATTCCATCCATACATTGTTATTAATTCAGGATGATTATCTAAATCTACAATTGTATTAATTCTTGGGAATATAAAAAGATCAATAAGCTTATTAAACTCAACAAGATCACCTATTATATCTAATAAATTTTGTTCAAGTCTTTCATCAGCATCTAACATAAATACCCAAGGATTGGTACACTTTGATATCGCAAAATTTCTTTGTTCAGAAAAATCATTATTAAATTTATTTGTAAAAACATTTTCTGTAAATTCATGAGCTATTGATAATGTTGAATCTGTTGATCCACCATCAATGATAACTGTTTCATTAAAATATCCTTTTGTATTTTGCAAAGCTCCTTTTAAATATTTTTCTTCATTAAGCGCTATGATGCATAAAGAGATCATATTTTCTTTATCATTATTGAACGTTACTGGTGTCATTTTTATTATTCTCTAATTTTGGCATTTTTAAATCTGGTAATGCTATCTTTTTTAACTTTGGTAAAATTATATTATGTTGTGTTGGTATTCTATTATAGTAATCTTCAACGACATTGACGATTTGTTCCTCCATTCTTTGCAAAGAAAATTGTGATCTTATAAATTGACCTTGTTTTTTAGCATCTTCAATAGCAGTATCATAATTATTATAAATAAAATTCAAAGCTTTTTGTATATCATCTTCATCAGGTTCTGCCCAATTTGATCCTTCTGGTATTACGCCATTCCATACTACTGATTTTGGTATATTATGTATTGAATGCTTTAATAAATAACTATATCTAACATCAAGAAAATCTAATTGCCCACTCCACCCAGTAGCTATTATTGGTAAATTACATGCCGACGCTTCTGCAATTGGTCTACCATAACCTTCACCATGGGTTAATGTAATAAATCCTTTTATTTGTGGGTGTTTGTATAGATTAGACATTTCTTTATCAGATAAATCACCATGGATCAAATATATTGGCGGTGAATTTTCTTCTTTTATGTCTTCATTTCTTCTTATTTCTTCTATTCTTCTTTCAATAGAGTATTTGTCAAATATGGAATTAGAACCAATCGCCGTTTTAATTATTAATCCAACTTTTTTATTGTATAGAAATGTTTTATTGAACATTCTTATTAATTTTGCAACATTTTTTCTATCTTCATTCATTCCGCCATTTAGCCAGTGCCCGACAAATAAAAAGTTAAAATCAGTTTCAAATTTTAATTCTTCATTTGTTTCCTGATTATATAATTTTTCATATGGGTTATCATTATATATTTCAGTGTCAACACCTTCAAATACAATTTCTATAGGTCTTCTTAATACCTCTTGGCCAACAACATTTTGTTTTTGTGGATCAGAATACATCGTATATGAAGTTTTTTCAAATATTAATTTAGAGTGTTTAGAAGGGACAATATTTAAATCCATTTGATTTGCTTTTTGTAACCATTCTATTGCAACTCTATCAACTTCTACTCCTGCTGTTATTCCACAATTAAGTCTTGCTGATCTTCTTTCATATTCATTAGGCACAGAAACAGTTATAAAAACGTCTATAGTATCAAATGGTGTTTTATGAATGCATTCTTTTATTCTATTATTTCTTTCGTTATCTTCATCTAATGCTGTTAATGGTAATGAACCCCATCCTATTGGTTCTATGAAAACATCAAATTTATCAGACTTTATAAATGAATATGCAATATCTCTTGCATGACTACCATATCCAGACAAACTTGCAACTGGTGCTCTTAGCACTAATTTTATTTTATCACTCATTGATTATCCTTTTATAATTTCATCCATTATTTTAACATTTTTTATATTTTTTATATTATACGTTCTATAACAATTAGTATTAATAACCCTCATAAACTTTTTAACATAATTGTTGTAGAACAATAAGGGATCTTTTTCAATTGACTCACTAATATTTTTTTTAGATCTAAAATAATTTGCTAAAGATGATTGATCAAATGCTGATTTTAGTCTTTTTATTTGAGAAGATGTTAAGTAATTTATATTTATCCCATGTAATTTTTCGTTATATATGCCTAAAACTAATACGTTTGGTTGTTTGTCATTTATACCAGTTTTATTATATCTAAATGTTATTAAGTTTCCAGGTTTCATTTTATACCCTCTTTACTGTCCATCTTTTTCTTGGTTCAAAATTATTAAAGCACCATTGTATTCCTTCATCTATTCCGTTTATCATATTTGATAAATCAAATTTTGATTCAGCTGTTAATCTACAATGTGTTCTTAATTTTTTCATTTCATCTTTTGGCATATCATACATAAACTGTAATGCATTAACATAGTCGTTTATATTATAAAAATCTTCATAAATATATGGTGTAGGAGGAGAACCTGCTAAATTACTAGAAGATGGTGCAATACCTATTCCTGTAGGTATATTGTCTAATCCTACTAATTGATCTTTTAACCCACCTGTTAATCCAGCAATTATTGGTGTCCCACACATTAATGATTCGCAAGTAGTTAACCCAAAACCTTCATTCGAGTTGTGAACAGTAAATGAATCTGTTGTGTAACTATTATCTTCATCAACTTCTAGATTAAAGACTTCACCTGAATAATCATATTCTTCTACATCCTTTACACTTAAAACATAATAATTATTTTTAAACCACGTTCTGGAACTTCCATTGTCATTCTTACCAGTTCTACAAATATTTTCTTGATTATATAATATACATTTACCAGATATTTTCTTTGTATATCCAGAATAATTATCACTAATTCTTATTTTCTTTTCTAATCTAATTAAGGCTAATTGTAACTGGGTAATTAAAATATTTGATGAATTTGTTATTTTTTTTAGATTTTTTTTGTTTGTATATCTAGTACCATCAGAATCATAAATACCATTTATACAACTGTCTAATATAGACAGTTCTCTGTTATATAATATTTCATCAGGTATTTTTTTATTTTTATTTTCATCTCGACATAATTTATCCATAAAATTTATAAAAATAGTTTGTGAAAAATTACAAAATGATAAAATTTTACATTTACCGCTTGCAATGTCATCAATGTGATAATCACACCCAAATTTTTCATGTGCTATTTTTGCCAATTTTAATATCTCATCAGTGCCGTATTTTGCATTAAAAGATATAGAAGATCCACTTCCATCTCCTATCCATCTACCCATAAAATAAGCTAAATCATTATCTAATTTTATAAATTGATTTATCTTATTATCTTTAAAATAAAATAATCGCTCATTTTCTATTTTTTTATTATTATATGTACAATAATCATTCAAATTAAAAATAATATTATTATATCTAATTTCTTCACTATTCATTTTTGGAAAAAAAACTAAGTCGCCTTTTTCTATATCCTTGGCATTTGTCCATTTTATTAATGATTCATCAAAGTCATTAGTTTCATTTAATAATTTGCCTAATAATTTCTTTCTGTTTATAGAAAGAACTGGATGATCTTTTGTAAGATTAATTTCACCAAAATTATATGGTTTTATCTTAACCATTAAATCATTTTTATTATAGTTAGAAAACGTTTTTAATACTTTTCTAAATCTGCCCTTATGTGTTAAAACAACGTCACCTTTTTTGATGTCCTCAATATTTTTATACCCTGATTTTTCAATGATTTTTGAACCAGGTGGTAAACAGCTAAGATTAACAGTTACATCAGCGCAATTATATAATACATTCAAATAATTTGTTGGGTGTTTACCAACAGAAAACAATATTTTATCATCATTGAATAAATCTCTATGCACTCTAAACAAATCAGTGCCGTCATTATCTATTGGATCTGTGTGTAGTATAAGAATACTATTAGGATTTTTTTGATGGAAATAATGAAAGCCTTCCATAATATTAGATGGGCATTTTCTTTTTATATTTCTTGATGACCATAGCACAACAAATATATCATCTTTATATTCTTTTTTTAACAATTGTTTTCTATTATATTCTCTATCTTCATCAGACATTACATTATATTCGTTTTTGTCTATTCCATGAAGATTTAAGTTACAAGGTACTCCCATTGATTTAACTATTTCATGTGACAATGATGATATGCAAGAAATAAAATCACAAGATTTATACCATGGTTCATTATATAAAGGTATAGGCATATTATCCCAAACATGATAGTATAAGATAGGAATTTTATTTCTTATCTCATCTTCTATTTGCCATACCCATGTAAAAAATCTAGGATCAGTAAATAACCAAATTAAATCTGGTTTTTCCATTTGAATGATTTGTCTTAAAAACATTGGATTACCAAACCCATTTGTTGGAAATATTTTAACACCGTTCCATATTACAGTTTCACTATCTTTATGTTGAATAGCTGCTCCAATATGACAAAATTCATATTTCCTTTTTAAATGAGATACTAAACGAAGTGCCATAGATCCAACGCCACTTGGTATTCTTATATCATCAGATATCAATAATATTTTTTTCATCTTCTCCATTTATTTTTTGTCCTCTTTTATTTTTATTTCATTTCTTATTTTTTAACTTTTATTATGTTTTTATATTCATCCACCGTATTAAAAGAATTAATTGAACTATTTTTATCTATGATAACAGAACTACATTTAATTTCATCTCTATATAAATTAATTACATCGAATAAATCAAATTCATTATTTCTATTATTAAATAAATACTTATCTAAATCAACACTGTAGTAATTGTTATGAAAACATTCCAAATATTTATGGATATGATTACCATTTAATAAAAACAAACTAAAATCATGATACCCATCATTTTTTACTTCACCATATTTTTTGAACAAAACAGAATGTATAAGCCATTTATCATTTATGCAAAATTTAACATATGGATCTTTTTCATATTGGACAGGAATTGAAAAATATTTATTATAATTTTCTATAGTTTTTTTAAATATTGAATAATTATCCTGTATTGAATCACCCCACATTAAAAAAATATCGCCGTATATTTTTTCTTTTTTAATACAATTCATTAATGCATGACCAGTACCTTTACCAGAATTGATCATGATTAAATTAACATTTTGATATTTTTTCATTATGTCAATATACATCGAGAGTTTGTTTAACTCTAATTTTTCATTTAATACGACATATACAACATCACAAAATCTCAAACTAGTTTTTATATTTATATCTAATATGGTTTCATTTTCTTTATATAACATTAATGGCTTTGGAACATCAAGAAAAAATCTTGATTGATTTCCTGCGCATAGTATTATTGAACTAATCATTTATATTTCTCAGTATTGTTTTTAATATTATGTTTGTTTCAAATGTATCTTTTACATGATAACTAGGTAATCTTTGAGATATTTCTTTATCATTGCCGCTATCAAATTCATCGCCGATATATATAGACGAATTAACGTCTATTATTCCATGATCAATTAAAACAGCCTTATTTAATTCTTTATGCATTATATCAACGGTAGTTGATCCAGTTTTTTTTGCAATGAAATTTTTTGTTAATTCAAGTTCAGCAAGGTGTAAATTTAAAAAGCTAACCAAATCTATTCTTTCTTGATTACTAAGTGGTTTCACAGAAATGATTAAAGGATTACTTTTTTTACCTCTTACAGATATTTTACAAGGATCTATCCCAAAGTCTACTATCATGTTTTTAATATAATAGTCAATATCTATTTTATATAATTCATAAATAACATCATGATCATAGTCAACGCCACCGTTTGCATATATATTAATATTGCTATTTTTAATATTAACATTTAATTTCTTTGCAATATCATATATATGTTCTATGCTATGACCTGAAATTATATTAACATCTTTATGTTTAGAAATTTGTAATAATGTATCTAAATTTGATTTTGACGATATATAGTCATCATATGTTATATTATATTTTCTTGACACAATTGTATCGTCAAAATCTACACAAATATTATAATCATATATTTTGCGATTAAAAATATTATCAAAATATATTTTAAATATTGTTCTTACTGTTTTATCCGGATCATGTTCACCAAAGTCATTATAGCCTAAATTTTCATAATATACTTTTTTATGATAATCAATTTTTTGGTTTAATAAATGATTAATCGTATCTGTATTAATTAATATATTGAAATTATCTAAATTAATATACTTACCAACATGATTTAAAATTTCTGAAGCGCTAACTCCTTTGCAATCATAATCTTCATCATTATTCATTATCAAAAACTTTTTTGCATTTGATTCATTTATATAATGTGATAGGCATTTATATGTTGGTATTAATGATGACCATTGAGTTCCACATGAAAATATTATAATATCAGAATTATTTACCGCTTCGATGGATTCATTGCTTGGGGTGACATTTGATCGTCGTTTTGGGAAATTTACTAATTCACTATCATGAAGATAAGGTAAATAAAATATGTCTTTTATTTCATCAGTGTGATCATAAAGGTTACAATAGTTGACAATAGAGCTTTCACCATAAATATAACCGTTAGATTTTGTTATTGCACATAACTTCATATTATCATACGAGCACAATACGACGGTAAATTCATCGTTTAAATTCAAAAATTTATTAAATGCATTAATCGTATATGTATACCCTTTTTGTGAAAACATTTCTGCATATATTATGTTAGCAATATTAAAATCATCAAGAGTCTTAAGTCTATATTGACAAAATGACGATCTTTCAAAAAAACTTGAAACGTATTTATTAAACTGGCTTAATTGTAATTTATTCAAAAAATCAATTACTTGTTCCTTTTTTTCATATAAATTGCCTTTTAATGTTAGTCTTTCTTTATAAAATTTTCTTATATTTTCATCAATGTCTTCACCATTTTGCTGACAATATCTTTCATATTGAATTTTTCTTATATCAGACGGCCCAAGTACATTACACACATTTCTTACTACACCTGTTGACTTACCATCATCATAGGCATTAATAATATTTATGATTTTCATTTTCTTATAAAGAAAATTATCATAATCAAAAATTTGTCTTATACCTTTTTGAATTTGTGTGGAACCTGTTCCGCCAGAAAATATTACAACATTAAAATCTTTCATATATTATCCTTTATTAATTGAGAAAAATTATACGCATATTCTTCTGTATCAAATCTTATACATTTGTATTGTATTTCTCTCAAGTCATTTAAAAATGCACTACTTTGTTTTATTAATTTTATTTTTTCTATAACATCACTTCTGTTTTTAACATAGAAAAAATCATTTGCTTTACCATATACCATCTTTTTATTATCAAATGATTCATCAATAAATGTTATTGTATTAGCAAGTATTGTTTCATAAATTCTTTGTGTTAAATTATTTCCATCATACCATTCATCACCAATAGAAACTGTTGCCATAAAATTAGACATTCTATCTATAAACTTATCATAATTTATTTTTTCTTCAAATATAGGATATCTAATTATATCTTTTGCTTTTTTCTTTGAAAAACTTTTTTCAGTAATATTTCCAAATATTTTAATTAAAAAATTGTTAGGATAATTACAATAATATTCTATTATTTTATCTTCTCTTCTACCAAATCTTGTCGATCCTCCATAAACAAGATCACCTTCAAAGTCATTAATACCTTTTAATTTTTTACTTCTTTCATTTGTATAAAAAGGAAATTTATATAATGGATAATGGATAATTTTATCTGGTTTTACAGTATGCTTTGTATTATATATTAATTTATCAACTTCATGTATGTTATATGGTTGAGATATGTATGTTATATCTTTATTTTTAATTTGTAATGAATAATAATTTTTATTTGTTTTTAAATAAAATGATAATCTATCAATCATTTGATATAAAATCAAACTAGGATCACAATAAATATAAAATTTACGTCCTTTAAAACTATTAATTGCTCTATATTTTGTAATATCTGAGCTGTTTTTATTATTAAAATTTGGTAGTCCATTAAGAATTATTAATGCATCAAAATTATTAAGACGAAAAACAGTATCATAATCGTTAATGTCAAAGTGCTTTGTTTCAAATTGGTCGTGTATGTCACCGCCAACGATTTCCGTTAAATATGTTATATAATTATGTGGTAACAACAACTTTATAATTGATATAACTTCACCTGTGCCGGTATCATCACCATTAAAATTTATTCTTTTTTGTCCTAATTTAATTACACAAAGATTCATTTAATTTGCCTTTCCAAATATTATATGTTTCTTCATTTTGATTTCTTAATATATATGATGGGTGCCAGATTTTTTTTATTTTGATATCAAGACCTTCATAATTTAATTTATTAGAAAGAATATCAAATTCTTCATAACTTGACCCTAAAAATAATATAATAAATGAACGTTTATTATAGACATGAAGATATATAGTAAATATGTTAAGTAATTCGCTTAAAATATTATGATCATCCTTGTTATTTTCTACAAAATATGAATGATAAAAATTGGTAAAATAAGGATATACCCCTATATCATCAAAAAGTTTAATAAGCATTTTGCTTGATGGACCTAATAACCACGCACTTTCTGATATAGATTTATGGGCTTGAAAATGACCTGGTTTAAATCCTACAACAAATACATTATTTTCTTTTGTTAAATTTCCTCTTGGTAAAGTAAACGCATTTAATTTATACTTATACCAACTGTGAACAAATTTATCATATTGAACAGCAGCGTGCTTGTCAGAAAAATAAAATCCAGGGTAAGAATTAGATAATTTACTAGGGTTTAATATATAAGTATGCTTATATGTATCTATATTTTCCCATTCTTTGTTCGAAATATTACTTAAATTTGATTTACAAATTGTAAAAATTTCTTCATTTTTTATTTCACTTAACATTTTTTAAAACTTTATATTTGATAATATCTCATTTGTAATTTGATTAATACTTTTATTTGTGCAATCAATAATAAATTTATTTCTAATATTAGAGTTTTCAAATGCCTTGTTAAACATTTTTATTTCTTCTATTTTACTATTAAGATCATTAGAATGAGATTTGTTATCATCTCTTTTTAACAAGATTTCTGGGTCATTTTTTAATATGAAAAGATATAAATTTTTCCAAAATGGATAATTAACATATATTTTTTCTATATCAAATACAAAATCACCTTTGTATTTTCTGTATAATGGTGAGTATACAGCTTCTGTTATATGTGATCTATCAAAAATCAAATTACATGATAAATCATTATATGCAATATTCATTAATCTAAACATATTATTATATAAATCTTTTGAATATTGCATGCTTTTTTCATGAGTAGCATTATTCAATTTAGGATATTTTATAACATGAGTTGGTAAATATGATAATGCATCAATCAATCTTTCTATTTGTGTTGTTTTACCAACATTATCCAAACCATCTATCATTATTATATTTCTGTTTTTATTTGTCATTTTTTCCTCTATTAATCTATAAGTCTATCTATTTCTATAATAGAATTTTTTAGTTCTTCTTTACTAGGCCATCCTGTTGGTCCAACTATAAGTGATTCATCTTTTGCATTAACTGTCATATAATATAACTGATTTTCCTTTAAAATGTCTTTAATATATTTATACGTTGATGCAAAACAAACAGCGTCTGATTCATTGCCTTTATTATCTTTTAATGATAAGAACGCCATTTCGTTTTTATTTTTATCTTCATGAAGCTTTATTTTATTAACAAATACAACTATATCACCTTGTTTTTTACTTTTCTTTAATAACTTTATATTAGTTATCATTTTTTTACTTTCTAACTCATTTATAATATCTTTTCTATATCCTATTGTAAATGGCGAAAAGAATATGTTACATCCTATTGAATCAAATTCATATTTCATTTTTATAGAATCAGAAAAATCATTTTTTATTGATTTGTCTACTAGGGCTTTTTTTGCTCTATTAAAATGTTCTTCATTATTTTCAAATGCTTTTTTATCACTTTGATATAATGCTACCAATGATTCAACCTTAGCCATGTTTTCTTCAATTGACTGAAATGCATTTACTCTTATAAGATTTTCTATAGACCTTTTATTTACCTTACTACCTTTCTTTATATTTTTGACACAAAAATCATATATGTTTTTATATGGTCTATTTTTTATTATTGATGATATTGCTTTATCACCAATTCCATCTATAATAGAAAATCCACACCTTATTTTATTACCTTCTATAGTAAATTTATCTAGTGATTTATTTATATCAATTGGTAATATTTCAACATTATTTTGCCTAATGTTATCAATATATTCTAATAATTGACTTGCTGTTTTTTTAGATATATGTGTTCTGCTTAAAACAGTAGAATAAAATTCTAAAGGATAATATAGTTTAAGATATATTGTTTGCATTGCCAAAAGGGCATACGATGCACTATGGGAGTTTGATACACAAATATCATTAGCAAAAAAATGATGTATTGGGTGTTCAAGTTCTAAATCATAAGATTCTTGTTCACCTATATCTTTTATATCAATTATTTTATCATATTTTAATTTCATTTAAAATCCTCTTAAGAATTGAATCTTTATCTTTATAGAAATCACTTTCCCAAACTCTTATTATTTTATAGCCTAATGATTCTAAAATCAGTTGTTTTTTTTTCTGCATAATTAAATTATGCTTTTGTATTCCGTTTATTTTCATGTTTTTCTTTTTAAGAAAAGCTGGGTTAGCATGCCAATAATCTCCATCAAACTCTATACAAATATTTGGTTCTATGAATAAATCGACTTCATATCCACTTATCTGTTTCCTGTGAAATACATTGTTTATATATTTCTTTATAAATAAATAAAATTCATGCTCTGGTTTGCTTGAATTTCTTAATATTTTTCCATTTTTATAAGCATTTCTAATTCCAATTGATATTCTTTCTCTTTGTTCTTTGTTATGTTTTATCCCAGTATGACCATTTATTAATCTATTTTTTGCTGAAATTGACATTTTATTTTTTGCTTTTGCTGACTTTTCATCACCTAATATTTGTTCTAATTTTTTTCCTCTTTTATAATCATAATGACGCTTATTACTTTTTTTTATATTATGTATCCATTTTTGTTTTTTTTCTTTATCATTTACAATTTTATAAACGCAATTGTTTTTCCCCTTCATATTGTTTGATATATTCATTAATGATAAATTGTCTTCTTTTGTTAATCCTTTATTCCATGGGCTTTTTCCTTTTAGTGAATCACTTATTTTTTTCTTAGTTTCATTTGAAAAACAATTCTTAACACCTTTATTCCATGTATGATTTTTAAAATAAGAATCTTTATATCTACATTCTAAAGAACAATATTTTTTATTTTTTGTTTCATTACCACAAATTTTACATTTATTCATATATTTTTTCTCCATAAATAATATATTGTGTGTATATTATTAAATATATGAATAATTAATAAAAGTCAATCAATCACATATAAGAATTTTATAATTATTTTTTAAAATTTGCTTTAATGTTTTTAAACCTTTATTTGTCATAATTTTATGGTCTAATGAACATGAAATGTGTTTACCATTTTTTGTATAAATTTTATATAAATGTTTTTTACCGTTGATATGTTTAGCCATCAACTTATTATATGTTATATTTTCATTATTAGAGGTTGTTTTTATATATCTTCCTATGTCATCACTGTTTATTTCATCTATTGATTTTTTATCACCATTATCAAATTCTATTATACAATCACCAGATAAGCATTTATTAAATGAATATCCCACGTGTTGAATCAACCAATTTAATATATCTAGTGATGATTTTTCATCAATTCCATTTTCTTTACATCCGTTAATAAATGACTTTTTGAATTTCTCTCTTTCTTTTTCTGTAGTTTTTTTATTGTTCCATCTGTCTAATACTTTCCTTGCTTTATCAGAATCAACCCAAGAAAATCCTGCAATGTCATGACATATTTGCATAACTTGCTCTTGATAACATAATATAGAATATGTATTTTTTAAAATTGGTATTAATTTGTCATGTAAATAAACCTGTAGTGATTTATCTTTTTTACATTTTGCATATTCCCAAGCAGTTTTTGACGATAGATTAGCTGGTCTATATAATGAATTAATTGCGCAAACATCTTCAAAACAATCTGGATGAGATGCTTTTATAAGTTTATTAATGCCATCACCAGAAAACTGAAATATAAAATGATTTTTACCCTTCGCAAAATCTTTATATAATTCATCATTATCTAAATCTATATTTTTTATTTCATTTGTTATATCTTTATTTTGAGTTTGCTTTATAAGGTTTATTGTATTATCTATAATTGATACATTATTCAAACCTAAAATATCTATCTTAAGTAATCCTAATTGTTGAAGTTCTTTTAATTCATTTGATTCTTGAAACCCAGTAACTAATTCACCTTTTACTTTATTAACAGGTATATAGTTATATATTGGCTCTGGTGTTATAACAACAGCGCATGCATGTTTACCATAATGTCTTAATTGACCATTAAGTCTATCAGCATAATATATCAATTTGCTATTGTTATTTATCCATTCAAATATTCTTTTGTCATTTTTTGTATATGACTTTGTATCTTTATTGATTATAATCTTTTTTAGATTTTCAAAATATTTACTTATACTTTCAACGCCTTCTGGTACAATTTTGTTAATGAAATCTATTTCTTTTTTATCTTTTGCTAATACTCTTGTTAAATCCTTTAATATTGCTTTAATATGAAATGTTGAGTTTGTGACAACATGCGCTACTTTATCTCTACCATATTTTTCTATTAAATATTTTTCTAATTCATCTTTTCTATCAGAGTCAAAATCAATATCTATATCAGGTGTTCTTACATCTTGCTTTTTTATACCACCCATAAATCTTTCAAAATATAAGTTAAATCTTATTGGGTCAAGGTTCGTTATATCAAGAAGATATGAAATAAGAGATGATGCAGATGATCCACGTGCTGCACCTTTAGGTATATTATTGTTTCTTGCATATTCACATAAATCGTCTAATATAAGAAAATAATCTGAATATCCATTATTTACTATTGCGTCTAATTCATATTGCACTCTTTCTGCATATACTTTGATGTCATATCCTTTATAAGGTATAATTTTATTTCTTTGATATTCTTTAAACTTGGACAATACTTTATCCACAAGAATGTTTTCGCCTTTTGTATTTACATCAAAAACAGGAAAATTAAGTTTCCCTGTGTCAAATCTAAAATTGCACTTATCATTTATTTCTAATGTATTATTAAGATATTTTTCTATATTTTTTTCGCTATAATTATAACCAAATTTTTCATTATGTACCAAAAAATCTTTCTTTTGCATTAAGAATAAATTCCTAGCATGAATATAAAAAGTATCTTCTTCTTTTGTTTCTATAGTTGTTCTTCTATTTATGTGTATCAACAAATCTTGTAAATCACAATCACCTTTATAAGGATAATGAATATCTCCTGTTAAAATCATTTTATTTTTAGGAAATGATTCACTTATTTTTATTAATTTTTCATTAACCTTTATTTGATCTTTTAATTCATTTATTTGAATTTCAAAATAAAAATCATCACCAAATTCTTTAACATATTTTTCTATTACTTCATACGCTTCATCATCTTTATTTGCTAATAATAATTGATTAACTTCATGAGCTAAACAAGCTGTTGTGACTATTAATCCCTTTTTATTTTGAAATAACCATTCTTTACTTATCTTTGGTCTATAATAATAACCATCAACAAAAGACAAATAGTTAAGTTTGCATATATTTTTATATCCTTGTTTATTTTTTGCTAAAACTATTAAATGTGTTCCACTTCTATCTAATCTTTTACCTGATTCATTTACTTGACCTATTTTATCAGATAAATAAAATTCGCAACCTATTATTGGATTTAAATTATATTTTTCACATTCTTTAGCTAGATGAAATGAATTACCCATAACGCCATGATCTGTTATTGCAACGCCAGGCATATCATATTCGTGAGCTAATTTACACATTTCTTCTATTTTCATGCAACCATCAAGTTGACTTGCGTCTGAATGGCAGTGTAAATGAACAAAATCATTTTTCATTTTATAAATCCTCTATAAACGTTTATTTATTTTCCAGTACTTCCGTGACCACCATCACCTCTTTCTGTAATGCAATTTGTAACAAAAAATGGTTTAGAAAGTTTATACGGTTCTTGTTTTATGGTATCACAGCGAACCAATATCATTTGAGCTATTTTTTCTCCACCTTGTAAATGGTATTGTATATCACTAAGATTCATTATATTTAAATGTAGGTTCCCACGATAATTAGAATCTATTTCGCCTCCAATTACATGTAATAAATGATTTTTAGCTAATCCTGATTTATCTCTCATTTCTAATTTCCAACCATCGCTGAAATATGCTTTAAAACCCAAATCTATAAATGCACTTTTCATAGGTTCAATATATGAATTAATATCAAGTGGCAAAAATACATCAAACCCAGCATCTCCATTATAATTTTTAACAGGTAGATATATTGAATTATGATAATTTTTTTCTATTATAAGGCTAGGTAAAAATGCTTCTAAATGATCACACCCTTTTAATAAGCAATAACATTCTCCTTGTTCATTTAATATTGTTCTATTCATATTTTATAAATTCTCCAAATACTTCAAGTTGTAAAACTGTTGTGTTATAATATGGCTCAATGATAAGTTTTAATTTCTCCATGCTCTCATAACTCATTTTATATGCCATATAGTTATTATCATTTTTTCTTATCAAATTTATTAATAAATCATTTGTATCATTTTTTATAAATTCATTATAACTTCTTAAACAACATGGCGTTGTAACAAAATAGCTTTTGTCAAGATATAAAAATGAATTCAATATCATGTCATTAAAGTCATTATCCCCATAATAGTGGTAACAATCGAATTCATCAAAATAAAATCTAACAATTTCATCAGGAGATGCATCATAGAATGCACGCATCCCATCACTATTATTAATAAACTTAACAAAATTATTAGCTGTCATCACCAAGGCTTGGTCTTTATTAAAAACATGACTATAATCTTGTAGATATTTATTAATATATTTAACAAATTGGTGATTTGCTACAACAACTACGGCTTTGTTGTGTTTATTAAGTGATAAATGATAAGCCATATTATTAATAAGTCTTTTTGTTTTGTTAGTTCTTCTAGCTGAAATTTCAAGATACATTTATTCTTCCTTTTCATCAAATAGTTCGTTTATTGTATCATGATTTCTATCTAATATATCTTTATATGTAGATGAAATAAGATTTAAATTAAAGATATTATCTAAGTCATTAAACTGTCTTACTTGCTTGTCTTTGTCTTCAAATGTATTAAGCTTTAATTTAAACGTTTCTTTTATATCATGCGAAGTGTCATTATATAACGAATAAAATGTCTTTTTTAAATCTTCAAAATGTAAATTCCCACATGTAATTTGTTCACTACAAAACAAATATGCATCTAACAAATCACATAACTTAACTATTGATGATTCTAGATTTTGTTTTCGTGCGTATATTTTATGAAGATTTATTATATGATCGTAGAAATGATACATATTTTTCATAACAGAATCTGATATTTTATTATATTCACTATTGAAACAATTTTTAACTGGCGATATGATATCACCCGTGAATGATTCTTCTAGGTCATGACATAATGCTATTTCTATAAGTTCTCTTTCATTTATGCAAATGTGAACATCATACTCATCAATGAATTGTCTTATTTTTTCATTAAAGATTAATGCATACATCGCAGAATTAAAACAGTGTTCAGCCACAGATTGACCGAACACTGTTATTCTTTGAGAAAACCTATGTATTCTTGATAATCTTCTTATATAAAAGAAAATATTATTTACATTGTCTGATTTCATTTTTAAAATCCTTATTTAAAACTATAAAATAAGATTATTTCTTTGGTTTTCCAGCTGTCTTAAGTGGGGAAGTTTCCTCATCTTCAGTATCTTTAAGTTTTTGCGCGCCTGTTTGATTTAATTTTTCTTCAAGTATTTCGTTTAAAACAGCCTTTATTGCATCATAAATATCATCTGCAGCACTATTTATCGCACCATTTGCATTTTGCCATTGTTTATATTGTTCAATTAATACTGGATCATTAGGATCATATGGTGGTTCAACAGAAGCATCTATACCTGTTAATCTACTTGCTAGTGTTCTTACTTTAATCAAAGACTCTTTCATTTTTACCTCTTGTTAATTGTTTTAAGTTGTTATAATTAAATATAATAAAATTATGTTTTTTTTAAAAACTTTATAAGTTATTAAAACATATTATATTAGACACTTATCTCCTTCACATCCAATTGGTATACCATCTGTTTCATCATCCTCTTCATAAAATGCCAATTCACTATAATCTAATTTAGGAAATTCTGATATTAATTTTTCATATTGTTCCTTTGTTATTTCTTCTATTGGTGCTAATTGATAAACATGATCATTCTTTGGTAAAAATGTAAGTCCACCAACATAATCCCAATTTTTATATACCCAATTCATAACCTCTATCCACTCACCATTTTCAACATAAATTGTTTGAGATGGATTATGTTCTGTATAATGCACTTTAAATTTCTTCCAATTTTCTAATAAATCGATAGCAGAAAATTCATTTGACAATTTTGTTGTTTCTGGTGATTTACATGGAAACTGTAAAACATATGTGTTAGCGCTTCCTATTTCTTGATTAACTTCTGGATGAAATGGTACTCCTCTATCTTTCATAAATCTAAATAATGGATCATGAGCTGATATTCTTACATTTCTTATATTATATTTAAATAATCTAGGACCAACACCTGGGGCAGAATTATTGAACACACTTGTATTTCCATCAGGTTTTATTGCTGTTATTGCATTTGATGGATTTATATTAAATCTATTAGCAAATTCTATATTAGTTTGTACACAATATTCTCTTAATTTTTCTAAAAATTCTGGAGTAAATAAATCATAATTGTCACATGTTCCTGCAAGGCTTACACCTAATAATCTTTCTTCTTCACAATTTTTCTTCCATTCAGGATCTAAATACGGAAATTCGGTCAGCATACTTTGATATGTGCCAATAAGAACTGCATAAAATATTTTTCTTAAAATATCTTCTTCTGTATCTGATGCTTTCACGACAACACTTGTTAAGTTGCAAAATTCTTTTATGATTAAATAAATTTCTCCACACGGATTACAACGTACTAATTTATACCAAAATTTTCCAAATCTCTTTTTTAAATAATCTATTCTTCTTTTTGGCAACTGTTTTGGTAATGAACCTTGGTTAAATATTCCTCTTTCACCAGTACCTGATTTTATTAATGATAAAAATTCATGTATAAAATCTATCTCTGTTGGTTTTGTTGTATAGACAGCAGAATTATTAGAGTATGATCTTTGTGGATTTGTTAACCAAAATGCACCAACTTTTGCGTCTCTCATTTGAACATCGTCTAAATCAGAAAAAGAAATAATTGCCATTCTTCTTGACCCACCCATCTCAACACATTGACCTATTTTGTTAATAATGTCTTGAACATCTATTGGGCTTAATCTTTTGTTAATCCTACGTTTAAACATTAATTTGATATATTCAATAACTTCTTTTAATGGTTCTGGTCCACTTGCTCTTCCGCCAGATGTCTTTAATCTTGAACCAGCAGGTCTTATCTTCGAATAATCAAATGTCGGATTAATGCCATTATATAAATTATTTATAAGATATTTTATAGAGTCGGCCCACCCTTGCTTACTGTCCTCTATAATATATGCTTGTTGATTTAAATCACCATCAATTTCTTGTATAATTGGTAAATTACCAATATTTATTTTTTCTACAGAATCACCAATCCCACATGAACTCATGCCAAGAAAAACAAATTCTGCAAAGTCTTGTGGTGATTTTATTGTTGTATATGCGCAATTGTATGCCGTCGCATTATTAGTTCTACATGAATCACCAGCTGACCATAATAATCGCATTGATGGCATTACTTCTCTATTTAATATTGCATTCCTACACTGTTCATACTCATCATTTGTTAAAAGATTTTTTAATCTTTCTTTCATAAAATCCATGTATCTATCAACGCTTTCAACCCATGATTCTCTTCTTTTTTCACTTGATTTCCATTTTGAATATGTTCTAAAATAAAGAAATTCTTGTATAGGATCATCTATATCAAAATACTTTTTTGATTCATCATATATTTTTTTTGATTTTTCTATTATTGATGATTTTTTTCTTAACCTATCATGAGTATCTCTATAGTCCATATATAATTTCGCAACATCCCTATACTCATTTGAAATCAAAACTTTTTCTACTTCATTTTGAACTATATCTACATTAAGGATGGTATTATTGGGTAATGATTGTATATTTTCAACAACTAAATCTGATAATATCTGTAATTTTTTTTTCGTTATCTTAACATTGTTTGTTACAAAAGCTTTTTTTATAGCATCAAATATTTTTGTTTGGTCAAATTTTACTTGTGAACCGTTTCTCTTTCTTATATTATTTATTTCCAAATATGTCCTCTAATTAATCTATATTTATGTTGTTAAGAGCTTCTTGAGTTAATGATTTATCACTAACCTTTGAGCTTCTTTTATATTCTTTATAAGCCTCCGCTATATTTTTGGCTTGTCTTTTTTCATTTTCTTCAATTGCTGATTGAGTTGTATATACGGTTGGAGAAAAAACTTTTATTGTACTTGTTTTTGTATCAATTAAAAAGGGCATTACAAATCCATCTGGACCCATTCTATTTTTTGCAATAAGAATATTTCCTTTGTTTGTATCAACACCTTCCATGGGTCTAGCAACTGTTAAAACTAAATCAGCAATAAAAGTTTTTGAAAAAGCTTCTGAAATACTGTCTAATGTTACTACTGTATTACCAAGAGCAGAATTATGTGTATATATATCATTAGCAAAAAACATGTGTGTTCCTTCAACATCTATATCTATTGTTTCATCTTCGCCCAAAAATTCTATAGACACTATTTCATCAATTATAAAGTCATTTATTTCTAAATTATGATTCACTTATATTTTCCTTTATAAATTTTAAGCATTTATTAATAATTTCTTGTTTGTTTTTATTATAATCATTTTCTTTTATTCTTAATATTTTATAATTATTATTTTCAAAAAATTTATTCTTTATTTTGTCTTTTCTAATTACGTCTTTTTTATTATGCCAATAATCTCCGTCAAATTCTATTATTATATTATTACATTTAAAATCAGCTTTTATTATTTTGTCATTCATATAAAATATTTGTTCATTGTTTAATTCATGAAAATTAATGAAATTCTTGTATTTATTTGATAATTTATCATAAATTGACCAAAATAATTCTTGAGATATTTTAGAATATGAATTCTTAAATTGAATTTTTTCTAAATATTCTTTCCATTTTTCTAAACCATTAATGTTACCATATTTATTAATATAATAATCTTTTGAATTAGCATATGATAATTTTTTTACAAATTCATCATATCTCTTTTTGCCATTTATTTCACCATATCTATTAATAAAACTATCTAATGATGTTTTACACATAGATTTACAATAATCAGTCCACTTTTGTTCTCCTATTTCTTTTCCATATTTTTTTATATAATAATTTATAGAAAATCTATAAGATTGTTTATTATTTCTATGTTTCCATCTTTTATAACCATCTTTAACTCCATATCTTTTTTGATATTCTTCTAATGATCTACCATTGTTCCATGTTTTATTTTTAAAATTATTTTTTTGTGTTTTAATTTTTTTGTCTAATACATCCTTCCATTTTACCGAGCCAATTTTTTTTCCATATTTTTTTACATAATAATTTTCACAAAAAGTTGCCTTACTTTTATTTAATTTTTTTACATAATTCTTTCCGTGTTTTTGCTCTAATTGTTTGTTTGTTTTTCCATATTTCTTCTTTTGTTCTTCCCATTTTATTAATCCAATTTGCTCACCATATTTTTTTATCCACGCTTTTTTAACAGATGCCATTACGATTCTCCTTATATTTATTAAATTTTATAATATAAATATAACAGCATCACAAGAATGTCACAATTTTTTTACTAAAAGTTTATCACCTGGTGATAGACCTGTACTTATTGATTTAATTTTATTGCATGTTGTTGGGAAATCATGATTTGCACTGACAATAATTTCTTTACCTGACTTTAATGTTATTTTATATACGGGCTGCTTTATTATTGGATATATTTTATTAACATTTTTAAAACCATTGTGTGTAAGTATTTTATCATTTTCATTTAATTCATATAATTTAATTTTCCCACTCAATGTTTCTACTATTGTATCTTTTTTCAAACATCTATTTGTTTGACTAGCTGTTATTAATGGACAATGAAACTGCTGCGCTAATGATCTTAAATCTTGAACGATTGCTTCTAATTCAAATCTCTTTTGGTCATATCTCTTTGAAACTTTTATAAGATCTGCATAATCAACAATAATAACATTAGGTATAATGCCGTGTGATATTAATTTATCAAGGTGAGAATGTAAAGCATTAACTGTTACTGATTGGACAGGATATTCTTTTATGAATAAATTTCCACCTTTATTCTTTATTTCATTTATTTTTTCTGCAACTTTTTCTTTATTATTTTCTAAGTCATCTATAGAAATATCACTAAAAAGAGAATCATATCTTTTTCCTATCTGTATATCTGATAGTTCAAAAGTATAATGTACAACATTAAGACCATGTTCTACAGCCGCAGCTCCAAAATTTATAAGAAAGTGAGTTTTTCCTATACCAGTAGCGGCAATAACTAACGCTAGTTCACCAGCAGATAACCCACCACCGATGATATCATTTAATGGTTTCCATTTTGTTGGGACAGGCTTTCTTTTTCTTGATTGTAGTCTGTCCATTAATTCTTCTAAATATTCATGCCCAATATTTTTTGTGATTCCAGCATTAAGAGCTTCATTAAGCATTCTTCTTATTTTATCTTCATCAAAATCATTTTCAGTTGAAAAGCCTTCATTTTCTTGGTTGATTAAGTCATAAACTTCATGAATTGTCTTTTTTAACTTTTGTGCTCTACAAAATTGAAGTGCCCTATCGTTAATAAAATTTAATTGTCTGTTTTTTGATTTTTCTATAGTTGATATATATAATGTTAATGCAGCCTTTATATCTTCTTTTTTTTCTTCGTTAATAATAACCCTTATATCCTGTGTGGTTGGTATAAATTTATATTTAGAATAAAAATCCAATATTCTCTCATATAACCACTTACATATTTCATTTGTGAAATAAGATGAATCTAATATATCATATATTTGTATAAAAAAACTTTTATTGTAAATAAGTGATTGTATAAGCCCATATTGGAATTCATTGCCAAATAAAGAAAATGTTTTTGTTTCGTTCATACTTTATTTTATTACTTCGTTTTTATTTGATAATTTGGAGAATAAGGAGGCCCATTCATTGAAATCTTTCATTAAAGAGAATAAACTATCTTGTAGAAATAATTTTCTTATTGAAAATGGAGAAAATTGTTTAATGTTTTGTTTATACAAACTATTAATTTCATTAATTGAGGATAGACTTATATCAACATCGTAAAGTTGCATAAGTTTATAATTTCTCTTTAGCAGATCTTCATTACTAATTATAATATTAAGCCAATTTTTTACAGATTTATTTTTTTCTTTTTCAACATTCTTTTTACAATAATCAATGATATTATTAATAAAATATTTATGATCTTCTTTTATACATGGGAGAACTTTTACTGCTGTTGTAAAGCCCATTCTATATAAACCTGGAATATCATCAGATCCATCTCCAATTAATGATCTGGCTACTACAAAATTAACTGGAGAAATCCCGAACCATTTTTCTTTAAAATTATCAATCGTATATAAAACTTTTTTTTGTGGATTATATACATTGCAATTTTTTGATACTAATTGAAGAAAATCTTTATCTGTTGATACAATAGTATAGTTGTTTTTATTTTTTTCTAAAGTAGAAAGATATGCTATTGTATCATCAGCTTCTATATTATCTAATTGTATGTATGTTATTGGTAATGACTTAACATATTCAACTAATCTTCTAAACTGATTATTAAGAGCTTCTTGTTGCTTTTCTATTGATTCAAATCCATAATTTTTATTTATAAATCTAGGAACTTTTCTACCAGATTTATAATCTTCAAATAATTTTCTTCTTCTTATACTACCACCGCTTCCATCACATACAACAATTAATCTGTCAGGATCAAATCTTTTTATTTCTGATTTTATGGATCTTAACGTACCGTATAACCCGCCATTATGCTCACCGTCTTTATATGATGATGTATTAACAACGGCAAAGTTTCTAAAATACATATTTAAAAAATCTATTATTAAAACTTTACTCATTTTTTATTCTTTTGATTGTGATATGCGATCATATTCAATTTGTGATTCTTTATAACCTTCAATCATTTTATTGTAACCATCAGTGCTCTTTTTTATTTCCTTTATGTAAATAATTTTTACCACTATATCACTAGCGATAAATATAATAAGCATAAGTAACATTATATTTGTTATCATGATTTATTCCTCATTACTTTCTTCTATGTCTATTGTTTCTTCTGATATTCCATGTCTGAAATATTTTAGTCTCATATGTTCTGATAAAATATCAATTATAAATGTTTTAAATAATTCATCTTCAAAAATACTTGACCATGTGCTTAATTTAAATTTAATACTTTTATCTTTTATTTGAACATCTCTTGCCTTAAGAGATTCATAAATTTCACTTATGTCATCATTACTATATTGATTTCTTAAGTCCTCTGGACATTTTTGTATTAAATCATATAAGTTTAAACCGCAAGTAGTAGCACCTTTTGGTTTGTCAATATATTCTAATGCAATTAATTCATTATAAATGCTTTCCGCATTATTAATTCCTCTATCAAAATAAATAGGAAACGTGCATGTTCTTAATGGAGGACCTAATCTATTTTTTTCTGTTTTAGCTTTAACATTTATACCTAATATTTTTTCTATTTTACCAATTTTGCCTTTTATTTGACCTATTTTTTTAAGTCTTACAATAATAGATGAATAAAATAAAATAGCTTGACCACCTGGCATCACAAATGGATCTGCAAAAGCAGGAACATTAAGCTTCATTCTTAATTGGTTTGTAAACACAAAGGCAACTCTCATTTTTCCTATTGATTCAGTAATTTTTCTAAATGCTTTACTGCAAAGTTTTGCTTTCTCCATGCCATAACCTTGAGCATCATAATTTTCATCTTGCTCATTTTTTGTTGATAGTGCAGTTAATGAATCAAGTGCGATCAATAATAATTTATCTGGTTCATTTACTCTTATTTGCTTTATAATTGTTTCAACCGCCTCAAATGCATCTTCAACAGTATGAAGATTCATATAAATTAAATCATTTAAATTTACACCAACTGCCTCCATATATTCTGGGGATTCAGCAATTTCTGAAGAAATTAAAACAGCAATACCATTCCTTCGTTGCACGTCTGCGATCATATGCGCTATAATTAATGATTTTCCTGAATTATGACCTAAAATACCATTAGAAAAAAAGCAATGTTCAACATCATTAACTTCTAGATCAATTATTCTACTTTTGTCACATTTATTTACTAATAATACTTTTCTAAATTTATTATCAGAGCATAATAATAATATATTTTCATTTTGTGAATTAATTATTTTTGTTGTTTCAATCCAACCATTATTTGAATAAAATAGATGTTCTGGCGAAACTTTTATTGAATAATTATCCTCTAAAATTATCTCATATGTCTCAATATAGCCTTTTTCAATAAAGGATTTTATTGGGACAAATTTGCCACCCTTTGATTTTATTAAAATATTTTTATTTTCTTTTAATAAATCTTGTAAATCTTTTATTTTGATCTTTTTTCTTATCATATTTTTCCTAACCTTTTATTTCTAAAATAATTTTTTAATGATTTACTTAATTTTTCTCTTACTGCTTTTGTCATACCTTTTTTTGTTCCTTCGCTTATTTTTTTTCTTACATCAAATGTCATTGATTTTTTTACTGATTTACTTATTCTTTGTAATTGATCTTTCGAATAACAATTATTTTTTCCTTTATTCCAAGGAATTTTACCCTTTTTTGCTAAAGACATTTTATTTTTTGATTCATTAGTATGGTAATGCTTTCCTTTTAATGATTTACTTATTTTTTGTTTAGTTTCATTAGAAATTATATGATTACTATTTTTTCTTCTAGTTTCCCATGCTTTCTTTCCTGTTCCAGAACATTTTTTACCTTTATGTGATTCACTCATTTTATTTAATGTTCTAATAGAATAACAATTATTTTTTCCTTTATTCCAAGGAATTTTACCAAATCTTTTTTTATTTTTACATGTTAAACAAAACCCTAAAGTAATATTACATAAATTTTCTAATCCAATTTCTTTTATTCTTTCTTCTTCTTTTTTATAAGTTTCTAATTCATTATATGATTCAAATATTTTTTTATAAACAGGTTTATAATTTTCATTAATTAGTTCTCTTAATTTTTTATAAAGTTTATAGTTTTTACGATTGGGAAATTTACAATTTTTTACTAAATTATAATGAACATACATTCTTTTGTCTTTGCCTTTACCTACATAAAATATTTTATCATCTCTTGGATCAATGAGTTCGTAAACATAATATAATTTTTTTTCCATAATTTCTCCTATACTTATATTTTATATTATATGTATAAATATATGATAATATTAGAAAGTATTAATTATATTAATAAGTTATTATTTTTTAATCTAATATAATAATTTCAACTTCACTATCCTCATTAACACACCCTTCACCTCCACCAAAGCTTGATATTCTTCCTACAGGTATACCACCATCTTTTTTATTTGATATGATTAAATTTAATAATGTGGATCCTGTATCAATCCAATCAATAATATCCGATGGTGATTCTTTACCTAATGTAGAGGTTGAATTGATAAATTTACCGTTTAAATTATTAACAAGTAATTCTATAAATTCAGAATCATCTTTTGACTCTATTATTTTTATTTCACCCTTTTTTGATTTTGCCATAAATTTTTCCTTAATAAAACGTACTTAAATAATTTGAATTATTATTCTTCTGGTGTTCCACACCCAAATGCCATTCCAGATCCTATTAATTTACAGGTTTTTCTATCCCAAGACCAATCTCGTCCACCTATAAATAGAGCAATGCTGTGTTCAGTTTCTACAATCTTTATAGTACATGGATTTGGTAATTCCAAATCTGGAAGAATTATGTCATGTGTTTCATATATTTTTTTTTCCATATTTTATCCTCTTTATAATAATTATTATGGGAGCTCCCCAAGTGGCTCCCATAAATTTATAGTTCACCAATACACCTTTCGGTGGGCTGATTTTTCTGCCTCGGTGAGCGGTTATTTAGCTGTCACCCTTTTTTTAAAAAAATTTGTATTATAGGCTATTTCTTTTCTTTCAACAGCTTATTTAATTTCTCTTCTAATTTAGTAATTTCATCAGAATCATCTTCATTATTAGATTCTTCTTTAGTATCATTTACGCTTTCATCTTCTAAATCTAAATCAGAATCTGAACTTTCATTGCTTTCTTCAGAAGTCTTTTTTGATTCTTTTTCAGCCATTTTATTAATCCATGCATCAAGAAGTTTTTCCAATTCTTCATGAGAATGTAACTTGAATACTTCATCCCATTTTGGAACATTTTCTAATATTTTATTCAAATTATTCGCATTTTTAATTAATACAGATTCTTTTCTTTTTACAGAAATTGAAGTGTTGCCATAACGATTGTCGTCAGTATTATCTGGCTTCGTATATGTTACAATGACATCGGCTCCATCTGTTGGATCCCAAATTTTTCCTTCTTCATCATTTTCATGGCAAGTTGTCAAAAATGATTTATAAACTGTATCGCTTATACCCCATAATTTAACATTTGGTTTTCCTTCACTATCGAATTCTTTTCCTCTTTCGATAATAGGAACATGTGCTCTCAATTTCGCTCTAATTAATCCTGCAGCTTTATAATCTGTTTTATAAAGTTGATTTACATATTCACAAATTGGACATGGCTGGTCAATATATATTGTCTTTGCAGGACAAAGAATACTTTCACCCATTTCATAATGAAAATATAATTCCATAAATGGATCTGGCCAATCATAATATGGTACCAATCTTATAGTATGAGAAGCTTCTTTTGGCTTCCAAATTCTTGGATCAATTTGTCTCTTTGATTTTCTTTGTTCGAATCTTTTTAATTTTTCTTCTATTGAAGAGATGTAATCAGATTTTTCTTTTGACATAATAATTTAATCTCCGTTTTTTGATGGTTTTTCGTTCTTTTTATAAATGTTCTTTAAGTTTATTTGATTATTTAATGATGTATTTATAATAACTAGATTTTCATCATTTTTATCAACTGAATTTTCTTTTTTCTGTGTTAATAACATACAATCTTTAAATTCTTCCCAATTTATACTATGCCCGTTTATACAAATGTTTCTTAAAAGATAATTAAGAGCATCAATTGTATATAATGTATTTGTGTCTTTATTTCTATGTATTGTTATTGTGTTGGGAATGATACTTTTATAATCAATTTTTTTATCTGACTTTTCTATATTGTAGGTTAAAATTAATTGTCTCCTATTATTTTTATTGTTAAGAACAAAGACCATATTATTAAATACATTGTAATTTTTTTCTATTAATCTAAGTGATTTTCCTATTGTTCTTCTATCTATAAAAGACGCGAGTAATGTCGTTTTCTTTTCTGTTTTTTCCATTATTTACCTCAAATTCTTTTTTCATTATATTAGCACAAAATCTAATATAATATAATTGTTATTTTTATTCTTTAAAAAAAAGTTGTTAAATTATTATTTTATATAGCATTATATATTTCATCATTTGCTTGTTTAATTAATTCAGCAAATTTTTTGTGCAATTTCATGTCAAATCTAATCTTTGCTCCACCATACCCTTTTCCATCTTCTCGTATATCTATTATTGATATTGGAACTACTTTTTTTAACAATTTTGCATTATATACAATATATGATGGTGGTCCTTTTTTTATTATCAAGTTATTTATTACTTCATCATATGAATCAACACCAAATACTTTTTTAAAAACTGTCTTATTTAATGATAAATCACCTATTATAATGATTTCTTTATTTGTTGACGCATCTTTTAATGGAAATTGTTCAGATATTTCTTTTAATAATCCGTTTTTTAATTTTTTATTTTTCATTAATCCTTGTTTACATCTTTCTGCAAAATTATCACTATTATCTGATATTTTTTTCAAAATAATATTCATTTTTTTATTATGACTTGACAATGCAATTAGTGAATGAAGTAAAACTTTTTTATCACCTCTATTCTTATTTTTCTTTTCTAATGTTGACCTTATATTATCTACTTTTTTTGATTTCATTACTTGCATTAGCTTTTGATCTTCTTTTGTTGATGGGTTTTTTAGTAATTTATCTAATAGTTTTATATTTGATCTTACATATTTATCTAAAAGATTTTCTTGATTTTTACTATATATCTTAGGGTTAATATCATCACCTAATTTTGGATCCCATTTTAAAAAACTGGATATTCCTGTATTAAGTAAATTAACTTGTGCTGATTTTTTTAATGAAACTTGAATAATATGTGTTGTTTTATCAGGCAATAATACCTTAAAATAAACATCGGATGATGCGCCTTTTTCAGATGGGTCTAATCCTAAGTGTTTTATTTCTTCTTTAGTATCCCATGCTGATTGTATGATTGATGTACCTTCAGGAAATTCTGATGTAATTGATTTAAAAATGGCATTTCTATTTTTTATTGCGGCTTGTACCCAGTCTTTTGTTATAATTGATTTTTCATTTTTTATATTTTCACAATGTTGCAATAATTGGCCAGATAATTCTTTAAATTGTTCATCTGGTAATGAGGAAAATATCATTGTCATTATTTCACCAGTTTGAGATGAAATTATACCTGCACCAACATTTTGTTTTGTAAAATAAGACATATTTTTTGTCTTTTCATTTATTTTTGTATTAGCTAATCTTGCCAATAATTCAAAATATTTATTAGGGAAGCATACATTGAGATTCTTTAATGAATCTAAATTAATCCTTTTTGATAAAAAATTGTCTTTATTTATTTTTTCAAATGCATCTGATTGTATATCTAAATCAGAAGAAGATGTGCTATTAGTTTGAGATTTAACACTATTATTTTTCTTTTTTTGATTTTCTTCTCCAGGCTTTATTTTAACCAATTTCCCATCAACAGATTTTGCAACTATTTTTCCTTGTTTGTCAGCATATTTAGCATATCCAACATATTTTAATCCCATTTTTTGGGCTTGTTGACCTGCTTTTGATAATCTTTTATTATCAGATTTTTTTTTATTAGAAGTTTTTGGTTTTTTAGGTCTTGTAATAGCTTCATATAACATATCATAAGAGCATATAATATTAATTGCGTCTTGTTCTGTGATATTGTATCGACCTTCATTAACAAAATTAAACAGAGTGACCCCAATAGCTTCTGGGGTGTATTCTCCGTGTGATCTGTCAATAAGTTCTTTTATTATTTTTTGTCTATCAATAATGTTCATTTCTACTCTATTTTATCAACCTTACAATTTAGTTTTATTAATGATTGTTTCTCTATAATATTAATTATATTGTTAATATGCATTAATTCACTATTTTTAAAATCGATTATAAAACCATCAATATTATACATATAGAAATAGCTTTTTAATTTATTGTTCTTAAAATAATCATGAACCTTCATCATAATATCAAAAATTATATCATTTGATGTTGTTTGTATATAATGACTAAATAATTTAGATTTATCATTAATGTCATTGTCTTTGAAAACAGGTCTATTATACATAGTTTTTATATAATCATTACTCATATATTCACTATATAGATTATTTTTAAATTCATTTATTTTTGAAAAAAGATCAAATTCTATATTACTATTTGAATATATATTTTGATATACAAAATTCTTTATTTCATCTCTATTTAAATTTAGATTAAGACTCTTTTGTATTTGTGAATATATATCAGTTCTTTTTAATTCATAATCTATAATATTAAAAATGACATACATATCCATAGAAATTATATCAAATTCAAACAATGCCCCATTCTTACTAAATTTTGATGTGAAACATTTTTTTAATTGTTTGGGTAAATTTGAAACGTTTGACGATAATCTTCCTGTTTTAATTCTGTATAGATTATATTTTTGTTTAAGTTTAAAATTATTTTTTACTATTTTATCTATAAACTTATCCTGATTGTCATCTTTAGGTAAACTATTTATTTTTTGCTTATCAAAATATAGTATAGATTTGTTAAGACTATCTACAACATCATAAATTGTCTTTATATTGCTTACGTAATTTATAGCATCTTTGCATCTCACATCTTGTGATATAAATTGATATGCAGATTCCAAAATATTCATTCTTGTTTGAAGAAAGCTTTGATGAAGGGGTAAAGGAACTATATAATCATTTATTGAATTAGTATTTTTTATTTTCTTTAATTTATTTATTTGATTAAGAATTAATTTATCTTTAGATGAAATATTTAATACATTTTTTAATTCTAAAAAATTAATTAATTCTTCTATGGAATTATAGAAGAAATTATTATATAATATATATAATATATAATTAATATTAATATATTCTATATCTTCCTGATTTTCAATTACTAAAATATTTTGATTTTTTATTGCTTCTTTAAATGCGTTATATTTTTTATCTAGAAATCTATCATACTTTTGAAAATAAAAATAATTTCTATTTTGATTATTTGACATGCATAATGAAACAATTTTATTGTTCTTGTTTTTTATAAAATCTGCTATTATCATTTTTTACTTTTCCCTTAATATTAAAACTTACCAATAAATTTTACTTGTTCATCTACTTCTTCATTTTCGATATTAGGATCATAATATTCAGTATCATTTTGATCACTCTCTACATTAGGCCTATATAAGTCATTTCCTGTAAGAAGATTTTTAGAAAACTTTAAATTTGTCATCCAAGAATTATCTTCAAATGTATGAGTTACTTCTTCTATTCCATATTTGCCTGTATAATATGGGACAACACTGCTAAAGATCAATTTAAACATCATCAATGGTAAATAACAAGAATTACCGACAACATCAATATCACCACTTAATGGTCTATAAAATAAATTAGCGTTTGCTTTTCCTTGCTTTATAAGATTTTGAATTCTTTCTTGTTGTTCTATTAATATATTACCATCTTTTTTATTTAAGAAAAAGTCACTATTTCCAAAATTTCTCATGATCTTAAAAAATATAAACTTATTTGACTCATCTAAAAGTTTATTTTTATTTTCTTCTGTTTTATTATTCTTATAATCTTGAATTTGCTTTTTTATCTCTTCATTTGTTTTATCATCAAAACCTGTTGGTATAAATAAATTATTATCACCAAATAAATCAATATTGTCTAATATCGACCTTAAATCTATTAAGACCATGTCTTCACCTAAAAAATTAATTTGTCCAGAAGCAACAACATATGATTTATCAAGTGGATTTGTTGCAGAAAAGTTAGCACCACCTATAATGCTATTTTTATTATCAATTTTTATTTTTAATAAAAGGCTGTCATTATTAATTATTTCTTGTATAATGTCTTTAGGTATATTTACAAAACTTATTCTATTTCCTTTTCCTGATGTTGTGAGTGTATAATTGTTTATTGTATAGCGATTTTCTACATATGAAATTATATTTTTTATAAATTCGTCTAAATTCATTGATGTTTGCCATTGTGTCATTGTAAATCTTATAGGTACCTCAATATCAGTCCAAAATGATACTTCAATTTTTTCACCAGGTGGTGGGATTTCTTTTACTTTGATATTTGTTCGTTGTATTGTAGTTGCATTACTTCTTGGCACATCACCAATTTGTATAGGACTACTTGTATCTATAACTTCTTCTGTTAATATATAATTTTGAGGTAAGTTTAATTTTGATGCATCACCTTCTACTATATCATCAGTTCCTAATAAAACAAAATTATCATTAACTTTACTCAATCTTAAAAATTCAAATTCTATTATTTTTTCAAACGTCAATGGTGGTTTAATATCAGATGTTACAAAATTCGAATTAATTGTATCTTCTATTCTTTTAAATAAATCAACCAAATTAACAAAATAATCATCCTCAATATCATATTGCATATAATTAAAAGGTTGATCTTTTTTCATATATAATTCGTAATCAAGAGATGAATAATCAGGAGAACCAAAAAATCTAGGTTCAAATCTAAAAAGAGGATTAAAGGCCGTACATGTAAAATCTATAACTATATCCCATGATCCATCTTCTTTCATACTTATTTCATGATTTGATGTTACACAATACCAATCAAATCCTAGACCATTTTTTATATTATTAATATATGAAATGTCACCTAATGATAGCGATTCTTCCCACCCACATGAAATAAAGAATTCATTATTTAATTTCATTAGTTCTTCTATAAGAGTAAATGATTCAACTGATAATAATTTTAAATTAATTTGACCTTCACTAACACCACTATGTATAACTGGGTTTTTTATGCTTATTGATAGACTATTTAATAATACTTGCCCTTTATATTTATATTGAACTGGATCTAATGAAAATATTGTTGACTCATAAAGTTGTTGATTTATAGTTGATGATATAGTATTTCTTAATATAATGTCATCACTGCTTTCTGATATATTTTCTAATTCACTTTTTGTCACAATAGAAACATAAGCTACTTTTTGAGAAAATTCTATATTTCTCATACTTAACGTATAGTACAAGCTATTTCTTATTTTTTCGTCAAGAATATAGCTTAATAACGGTGAATTTAATTGTTGTGGTATTGAATCCATAATATTAGATTGAATTAATTGGTGGTATTCTTAAAATTATATCTTCATTTATATTGTATGGGAATAATAGATCATTTGCTAACGCTAATACCCACCATAACGTTGCATCACCATAATATTTATATGCTAATTTAGTTAAATCATCAGATGAATTTACGTTAACATAAAAATCAAATTTTGATTTCTTTATTTTTCTATATTCTGATGTTGGTAATTTTTTTATCCCATCAACATTTATTAATGATAAATTATCTTCTCTTCTTTTATTCATTTGGATCTACCTGAGCTATTCCAAAAAATTGTGTACGCGAATGTGGCATTACTTCATGTATAATTGTCATAGGACAAGTTATTGATATGATTCTTGGTACCTCAAATCCTTTACTTATTTCCCATAATTCATTTTCTAAATATGTAATTTGTATACTATCAAAATATCCAACTATTGATTTATTTAAGCCAAATCCTGTATATATATTTCCTATTTTTAATCTAATTAATGGAGGCACAGACATAAAACCTGCTGAATTATATTCTGGGTATGTGCAAGATACTAACCAATTTAATTTTTTATACATTGGGATTAATTCATCAGGATGTTTAGCTGTCATAATAAAACCAAAATCTATGGTTCTACTCGTATTTACATATTTTCTTACCTGTTCACTTCTTCCAATAGCACTACTTTCATTCCATGAAGGAGTAAATGTTTCACTTAGATCTTTTATATACTCTCTAAAATAACATCTTTCTTTTGGTGGTGCTACTTTTTCTATATAAAACGGTATCATTTGTTGGGCTTCTATTAATTCATAATTATCACTATTATTATCTGGCAGAGCCATGTTAACAATGTCTGAAATTTGATTTGGATCAATTCCAGGTGTATCTATATTAGAATAATGATTATTCATTTTTGATTGATTTACATCAGCAAATGTTATTTCTCTTTTATCTGTTATTTGATGATTTGTTCTTATATCATTATTTTTTTTGAATTTTTTTCTTTTTTCTAAAATAATCGTTTGGGTTAAATTATTCTGATTATAATGAACAAGAGGATATGGAAAATTTTCTGAATTGTAATTATATTTGTCTAATATTTCATTTCTATATTGTTTTTCTTTATCAGATATATTAATAACATTTGTTGAATTTGATTTATCTGTTTGATGTGTTGATGAATAAATAGTTTGTTCTAATGATAATTTTTGTTGATCATTATTATTTCTTTCATGAATTGTTCTACCAGATTCTATGTCATCACTTCTTTTTGTAATAGGATCATTTCTATTTAATAATAAGCCAATATTTAGTGCTGATTCTCTTGGATTCCACTGATTATTAGATTGACCATTTATGGTGCCAAAAGCCAAAGATATTATATGGGAAACTATAGAAGATACAGCATTACTTAGTGATGTTGGCTCAACTATTCCATATGGACCTCTAGTTTGTTCTATATTTCCCCATTTTGAAGTTGGAAGTTCAGCTGGGCCTGGAATAGCTTCTCCTATATTTTTGGCTATAGTTTGTTCTCTTTTTCTTCCAAATATCGCATCTAAATTATCAATAATGTGTAAACCTGAAGTAGACGCTAATGCAGTGGGATTCCAAAAAAATGCATTTCTTTTGTTTAAATTATGTAAAATAGTTTGTGATGCAACAAAAACTACTCCTTTTCCTGTTTTCATAAATTCTTTAACTTGTTCTAATGAATGTAAATAAGCGCTTATGTATTCAGGATCATTAAACTTATTGTTTGGGGTAAAATTATTTTCATTTAATAGATTTTCATTATAATTTATTTGTTGAGAATTATTTTTGCCATCCAGTTCATTTTCATTTGATAGACCTTTATTATAATTTACTTGTTGAGAAGGAAAAACATAACTAGGGTTATGACTATAAACATCATAAATCAAACTATTAATTTTATTAATGCTATTAGTTATTTTACTATCAGTCATTATGTTTATCCTGTTTTTGTTGTTATAGGAACTGTTAATGCATGTCTTGATGTATTAGAATTTAATTTTCTACCATCAAGTTTTGATTCTAGATTTACATTAAGATTTATGGGTTGATCAAATGTAAACTTTTCATATTGTTGCATATTATTTCTTGGGCTATTATTTATTGCTTGGCCTCTCATTGCAGATTCAGTAATTTGATCAATATTTGCATTTGGTATAGCATTTAAAGCCATTTCTGGTTTACTAGAAGCAATATCTAAAATGTCACCAAAAGATTCAAATGGCTGCATTATACCAAATGTTACCATTTTTATACCCTGCATAACCCATGTAAGTAATTTAAAAATAGCAGATATTATATTAAAAACAAGTCTAAATGCCGGGGCCAATACTTTTATAACAATTGTAGCAATTTTACCAACTATATCAAATACAGGCTTTATAAATTGCCATGTTTTGAATAACGCATTTACTAAAGAGAGAGCAACAGGTTGTAATGCTTGTAATGCTGGCATAAATGCACCTTTTATGTCTAACCACATTCTTTGGAAAGGACTTTGCTTATCCATAAGACCAAAATCGTCTTTATAAAGTTGATTCAATCTTTCTTCAAATGAAAGAATGCCAGCTGCTTTATTTGCTTCTTCTTGACGAGCTCGTGATCTTTTTTCAATCATTGTTGTTAAATCATTTTCTGATGTTCCTAATTGTTTTGACATGATTTTCATCATTAATTGGAACTGAGAAGGATCTGTTATCATCGATCTAGCTTCTTCAACTTGATCTAATATATAGTTTGTTGCGGAAACAAAATCACCTTTCATTCTTAATGCAAAAACTTTTTGAGCATCTATATATATACCAGTTGCTTGTGCTAAAGCATTACTTGCTTGTATACCTTCTATAACATCATCATAGGTATCAAATGTTTCTTTTACGTCATCAAGTGATTTACCTAACTTAGTAGCTTCTGCGACTTGTTTAATGAAATTTTTTCTTTGTTGTTCTGTTATTAATAACATAGAAGAAGCAGCATTTCTAGATTCACTAATATTTTCTGCTATGTTTTTTGCTGATATATTTAATCTTTCAGATTCAGCTACTATTTGTGCATATATTTTTCTTTGTGAGTCAGAATCATTTATACCAACTTTCATATTATCCACAATAGTACTTTGAAGTGAAGCAATGTCACTTGTTTCCAATCCTAAAGCTTTTTGAGCTAATGCTGCATTTCTTAATACATCTTCTGGTATTGATAAAGTGTTTAATTGTTTAGATAATTCTATAGCAGTTTCTGTTATATCATCTAATTCTAGGCCATATTTAGTTCCTTCATATGTTACACCTTGTATTTTAGATGCTAAATCACCAGCTCTTGTGAATGTAATACCTAAATTGTCAGCTATTTTTTGTGATGTTTTTATAAAGTCAGATGTTGTTTTACCTATTAATATTCCTATAGCAGCGACGGCTAGTACATATGGGTTTAGCAAATACTTTGCTGCAATTTCACCTGATTTACTTGCTGCATCTTCCATAGGCATGAATATTTTATTTGTAATACTTTTACTTACTTTCTTTTTAAGAGGGCCAAAAATCTTTTCACTATAATCGCCTAAAAATGGAATTTTAGAAAACCATGATTGCATAGGTGAAAACATTTTGTCAGAAAAATCACTAGCTTTTTCTTTAGCACTTTCGTATATTTCATTTAATGATTCTAATGAATCACCCATGTTGTTAAATTGTTCAACTATTGAGTTCTCTATGTCTTCACCAAAATTAGAAAATATTTTGCTAACCATACTTGTTATATTATCTAAGTTATCAACAACTAATCCTAGTACACCTGTTTTATCTTCATATGATTTTAAAACTTTATCTATATTTTCACCATGAGCAGATATATGATTACTTAAAATCATCAATGATTCATTTATTAATTTAGTATTTGATAATCCAGGTAGTGATTTTTTTAAAGATGATAATAAAACATTGTAAATGTCTTTGTCAACAAATTGCTTTTCTTTACCACCTCTTGTTTTTACTGTAAATGTTTCAAGAGTATGTCCTATGTCTAATGGCATTTATTTATCACCTTTTTTATACTTAATAAATTTACTAATCGATTCTCTATCATCATTAGAAAATGAATTTGGGTCAAGTCCAAATTGTATTATATCATGTAATGTTATTCCTTGTTTTCTGAACTTTTTACTTCCTTTCATTACTACATCAATTTTTTTCATTTGTTCATTAGATTTTTCTATAACATCATTATAGTCTTTTCTAATTTTATCAAAATCAGAAATATCAGATTTATCTGCTTTTGCTAATAAAAAACCTGCTATAAATTCAGAAAATTTTCCCATTTTATATTCCTTTTTTATTTTTTAATTTTTTGTGACTTTCTTCCAATTGTTTTATTTCATTTTCTTTTTGTTCATATAATCGATTTAAAAACCATTTTTTCAATGGTAAAGGCATATAATATGCTTCTTCGTATGACAGCTTCAAATGATATATTAGTTTGAATACATCTTCATATATTGCCTCTTTATTGAGACCTAGGCCAAAAAAACTCAGCTTCCATTGGTATTGTTATATTAAATTCTTCTCCACAAATAGGGCAATTTAATGTAGTGTCAAGATCAATACCCGGCATAATACTTTCTATATAATTTCTTAATGCCGCAGAATCCCCTGCTAACATTTTTCTTACTCTTGATGCAACAATTGAGCTATCTCTATCATTGCCGATTTGTTTTATTTGCTTAATCCATCTTAAAGAAACAGAATTTGTTATATCACTTATTGTGACAGAATTTCTTTTTGACGCTTTTATAGTTTGAATAATGTCATATTCATCTTTTCCTGTTAAAAACTTAAATTTTATAATATCTTTTGACAAAGGAAGTATAAATGAAAATTCATTATTTTTATCAACCAATAAAGAACTATCAATATATTTTATTGGTAATTCTTTTAAATTAAATGAATGATTAAACTTATTTTCACAGCTTATATTAGGGCATTCTAATCTTACGTTATATTCTTCACCATAACTCATAACCCTTAATGCTATTAATAGAGTATTTCTATCAAAAACGTACATATTATCTGGTTCTATTGATTTATTAACTAAACAACTTTTAATTAATGTGTTAATAACTGTTCCTTTTTTGATAAGATTTGATGAAGTTAAAATATCTTCTTCGTATGTCGTCATTGGTTTAAGTTCAACACTTTCAACATTATAAAGTGGATGAGACTCTTCATAAAGTCTTCCTAATGAAGGTAATTTAACACTTTGTGCATTGATTTCATTTTCCATAATTTTTCCTCTTTTAATTAAAATTGTGACATTTCTATTTTTAATTATATAAATTACATAAAATTTCTTTTTTTTAGAAAATAAAAAAAATAGATAAATTATACATTATGATATATTTATAATAGAACAAATATATAATTAATGATAAGAGAATAATAAAAATGAAAGAACAAGAATTAATTAAATTAAAATCCTTATTAAAAGAATATTCTGGTAACGATAAAATAATTAAAATTATGTCAGAAGTCATAGATAAGTTATTAGATGCTAAAAAATCTATTGCTAAGCTTAAACCTTTTTTTATAGGTAGTGACGATTGGAAAGATGGGTGTTTAGAAGATTTAGTTAAACTAGAAAGAATTGTTAAAGCATATAAAGAATGGATTAAGGATATTAGTTAAATTTTTAGAAATATAAAGGAATAAAATGAAAACATCAGACAAAATAAAATTAAAAACATTATTAGAACAATTTTTAAATGAGAAAACAACAAAATTTAAAAATAACAAAGAAACGTATGATTATTTAAGAAATTTTGCAGAAAAATATTTAAAAAAACAAGCAAAATTTAAAAATGATGAAGACACAAGAGAAATGATAAAAAGTGATTATAAAAACATTATAAAAATAGCGGATGCTATTAAATTGAATGATTTTAAAAAAGCAAGAAGAATTATGACTAATATTGATACTGATGTAAGAGAAGAAATACCTAACGCTATATGGGATCATATAGGTTTTAATGGCATATAATTAAATTAAAGAGAAGTGAGGTTAAAATATTATGGCAGAAGTAATTGATGTAAATCAAATGTTAGCTAAAACTTATGAGCCAAAACGTCAGTTTCGTTGGATATTAGAAGTTGATGGCTTAGATAGTTTTGTTATGCAATCTACTTCAAGACCAAAGGGTAACTTTGGTGAAGTTCAAATGGATTGGTTAAATGATAGATGGTGGTTAGCAGGAAAATGGACTTGGGATCCTATGGATTTAGTATTAAGAGATCCTATTGCTCCGTCTGCTGCACAAAAAGTTATGGATTGGGTAAGATTATGCTACGAACATGAAACTGGTAGAGCAGGATATGCAGCATTTTATAAAAAAGATATCGTATTAAAATTGCTTGATGGTCCAGGAGCAGTTGTAGAAAGATGGGTAATAAAAGGTGCATGGCTCCAAAATATAGACATGGGATCATTATCATATACAGAAGATGCACCAACTGAAATTACATGCACTATGAGGTATGACAAAGCCACACTTGAGTATTGATAATTAATAATTTATAGATATTTTTAAATAAAAAGTAGCTTTTTCGAATCCTTTTGTATATTTATTTATACAGGAGGATTTTTTTATGTACAAATGTTTGATATGTAATAAGCAATTGAAATCTCATGGTATAAGTTCACATTTAAGAAATATTCACAATATAACGTCTGAGCATTATTATTTAAAATATGTTCTTAAATCGAATTCTCTACCTTTATGTCAATGTGGTTGCGGGAATAGAACAACTTTTTATGGTATAGAAAAAGGTTATGGTAAATTTATAAGAGGTCATGTGTCAAGGATAAATAATAATTGGGGTCATAATAAATCTGCGCAAATTAAGTCACAACAAAAAAGAAAAAAAATGTATGAGGATGGTAAAATAAAAGCTTGGAATAAAAATAAAAAAGGTCTTCAAGTAGGGTGGAATAAAGGGCTAACAAAAGAAATAGATGAAAGAATCATGAAAATGTCAAAAGCGCTTAAAAATAAACCAAAATCAAAAGAACATGTGGAAAAAATGGCTAAGTGGTCTAGAAAATATTGGTCGGATCCTGAACATAGAAATCAGCAAAGGTTAAGAAGATCAAAATGGCTATCAGAACACTTTTATTGTAATCCTTCTAAATTGGAAATAGAATTTATGAATTTACTTGATGATTTAAAAATAGATTATATATTTCAATATATAATTGAAGGGCTAAATTATGATTTTAAATTAAATAATATAAACATTTTGATAGAAGTAGATGGGGATTGGTGGCATTGTAATCCTAATATTCATAATAAACCCACTAGCATAATTCAAGAAAATACGATTAAACATGATGAATTAAAAAATAAAATAGCTCAACAAAATAATTTTAAACTTCTTAGATTTTGGGAATCGGATATAAAAAATAATAAAGAAAATGTTATAAAAATTCTAAAAGAAAATTTGAATATATAAAAAAATGGTCTACGGGTAGACCATTTTTATTTTTAAAGAATCATAAACTATTTAGAATTAATTTTATCTAATATTTTCTTATGTGCTTTTGTTTTTGCTACAACTTTTTTATAATCTTCATCGTTTATTTTATTTGCTCTTGCCTTTTCCTTTATTTTATCATTAAACTTTTTGTTAAAGTCATTCTTTCTATCTTTTTCTGATTTTTTCTTTTGTTCAACATTTCTCTTTATAGCATTGCTTATATCTTTTTTGCTATATTTTCTTTTTCCAGAACCTGGTCCACCTTCATTTAAGAATTGTTCTAACAATATCTTTAATTTTATTTTGTCCGATGTTTTCATAAGTATCTATCCCTTTAATTTTTATTGTGAGAAAGTAACCCCACTTTTGTTAATATAAAAATCTAATGAAATAAATTCCGCCGCAGTTGTAGGTTGAATAAATATTTGACCATAAAGAATATTACGATCGATTACATCTGGTGTATTATTCGTTTCATCAACTATTACCTTAAAGACATTAATACCTCTATTTTGTCTTATATTATCTAATATTGGGTTGACAAGATTAAGCAATCTTGTTCTACTTATAGAATCATTTGGTTCGAATACCAAATATCTTGCAGCAAATCTTATTAATCTCTTTGCAGTAATTAACATTCTTCTTACATTTAATCTATTTGTAAGTGATTCTGAATTTTGAAGATTCTTTTGTCCCCAAACTACAACACCATCGTTTTTGAAATAAGCTATTGGATTTACTCTTCCATCATAAAGTGTATCTCTTTGATCCTCTGTTAGTCTTATTTCAACATCTTTTACTGTTGTAAGAACGCCTCTATTTAATCCTGCTGGTGCGAACCATGGATAAGCAACTCTATCATTAAATTTAAGAGCACCTAATGCAACTGAAGCTGCTGGCTTATAAACATATTTATTTTTATCTGGATTTAATACTCTACACCATGGCCAATATGCTGCTAAATAACTATTGTCATATGAGTCAACTTGATCTGTAACTGTTTCTACATTTGTTTCACCATAATAAATAGGATCAAGAAGAAGCATTATATCATTGCCTCTGCTCTCTATAATATTTTCAGCATATGCAAATATTGCGCTATTTTCATTTACATTCAATCCAGGTATACCAAGCAAATCTCCTTCTATTAATTCTGGATTTGTTATGATATCTAATCCTCTCTTAAATGCTAAATATCCTGCATCAGTCGTTGCTGTAACTGGAAGTTGACCAACACTTGTGTATGTATATTTATCTTTTGTTCTATCAATTGAATCAAATCCACCAGCAAAACATACCATGAATTTTCTCATAGCGATTGGTGTTGTTGATGTTAAATCAATTGCTCCTGTATATGATGCACCACCACTTGGATGAGCTGAGCAATCACCAAGATAGAAATTACTTTGACCAACAGTTGTTGATATATTATCAGGCAATGCGTCTAATAAATATTTAACGCCATATTGTGTTGTATCAAAACCTGGAACAACTTTATTTGAATATTCAGTTTGTCCAGAATATGAAAAACCTGTGTTAAATGGAGCAGCTGGTACTGAACCACTTATAGTGTTATATTTTCCAAAACCAAATGGTACAGCGTCATCAGGAACACCTTCATAAGCATACATCTCAACTCTTACATATTTTGATTTATTATCAAAATCACCAACATATGTTAATGTATTATTTGTTGAGTCATATGAAGGATATCTATCACCTATTCTTCTTGCTATATAATTTGGTGAATCTGGATCTAAATTAAGGTTTGTAAATGTTTCTAATATAACAGGTCTCTTATCAGTATCTGAATATGATCTAATTACAATATTAAATGTACCATAATTATACGTATCTGGATAAATTGGCGGTTTTATATTATTTATTTCAGCTTTTATTGATGTATTAGCAATTTCACCATCAGTTAAAGTATGAATCTTGAATAAATTATATTGTGTTGATCCACCATACTTTTGGCTCATAATTGCTGGTGTTTGTGCTTCTTCATATATTCTTGTAAAGTCATTTTCTGCGCTACTTGGAGCAGAATAAAGACCATCAACTGGTTGATATACAGAACTTGTTGCTAAACTACATGATGTAACAGCCCAATCAAATATTTGATCAACATATGCTTTTGCTGAACCCTGTGGATCAAATCCTAATATATTGCCAATATAATTTGAATCATTTCTAAACAATGATAGCGATTGATAGACAGTTGTTGTAGTACCATTACTTATAACTAAATTAAACTCACTTGATGAAGGTGCACAATCTGCAACATTTGATTGAGAAATTGCTGCAGTCCAATAAGAAATATTACCCGATGTTGGTCTAATAACAGCATATAAAGATGATGAACATGTTGCTTGGGTTCCACCATCTCCTGAACCAGATTTTATATATAATGCACCATGGTTTGTATATCCTTCTGTACCAAGCACTCTTATAACTGTTAATGCATCTGTATTTCTTAATATTTCTGATGCTGCATATGGCACATATGATTCATCTTCATAATCACCAAATATATCTCTATATTCTGTAAAATTACTTACTTCAATAGGCCAAAATGCTGGCCCTTTTTGAGTTTCACCTATAAGAATTGGACCAATATTAGAAGCACCTTGCTCTAATGTTGATTTATCAAATTCTCTTGTAAATACTCCTGGTGAACCTAATCTCATAATTGTTACCTCTTATACAATTTTTATAGTTAACTATTTAAATATCTCTTTTTTATAAATATATAGAAAGAAAGTAAAAGGAATGAATTTAATCTTGTGGAAGTGTATTTTTTGATATTGTTCCTAATGGCGGGTTATAAGATGTTATTATCTTTTCACCTATGGAAATATATGAAGGCGTTTCTGAAATTTTAATATTTTCATAAATTTTTGTTATTACTTCTTTTGGTATAACATAGCCTTGTAAATCTAATGTTATTTCGCTTGATATAAGTCTTTCTTTATTAGATAAATCATTCATTTCTTCTGTTGATGGTTCTCCTAAAACAGCATGAAAACCATAACCTTTTTCTGATACAACCCATACGTATACATCATTTCTATAAAGTGCTTCTAATATTTGATTGTGATGTGTTATAAATTCTGTTTGTATTTTTATAATATATTGGAAGTCAAAGAAAGACGGATACGGAATTGAAATTATTTGATAAACTTCTTTATTAATATTTGGTTGAGTTATAGGGTTATTATAAGCTCTTCTAAAATCATTAGACATAACTTTTATTGGTTGTTTAATAACTATATGATCAGTTGCATCATTTTTTGGTTTTCTTCTATTTAAATTAGGAGCTATTTTTGTTCTATAAATTGTTACAAATGGGAATATTAATTGCTTTTTATAATCTAATAAACCTTTTTCTAATTCAGCTTTTTTCCATCTTTCTTCTGAACTAAATGTTGCATTAACATCTAATTGCTTACCATCATCTTTAATAACTTTTAATTCTAAATCATTAAGCCATTTAAAAGATGCTTTATCAATGTCCTCAATTGTAAGTTCTGAGAAGTATTTTTCATCTAATTTTTCAAAAAATTTAGAATCTGCTCTTATTTTTACATCACTACTATTTAATTTAATGTCTGTCATTATTTACCTTTTATTGATCCTTTGTTATTAAATTTAAATCACTTACATTTTTTCTAGATGCCATGCAATTTGCAACAAAATCCCATTGTACTGATGGTTGACCAGTAACTAATTTAGGTTCAATTAAAGTAATAACTTCATATAATATATCCCCAAATTGTACAAAATCACCTTCTCTAGGCATTGTATTTTGTTCTTCTAAATATTTTCTTAAAAACTTAACAGTGATTTTTCTTTCCTTATCAACCTGCATAGTTTCATAAGAAGTTATCGGCTTCTCATATTGAACAAGCGCCCACATTTTTATAGGAAGTCTATATGTTTTTGATTCAGATTCTCCATAGAAATTAGCTTGTGTTTCTTGCACAGAAACAGCATAATAAATAATTTCTTGTCTTATGACATGGCCCAATAATTCTTTGTTAATTGATTCAAAGAATTTTTTTTCTTTATCTGACCAAAATAAGTTTGTATGATTAGTCATTTTTATCCGTGACCATAACCTGTTTGAATATCATCAATTTCAACACATATTTTTAATGCTTCTTCAAGTTTTTTATCTAATTTAATACATTTCTTATGAGCATCTTTGTCAATAGGATGTTTTTTATTTTTTAGCCCATATATCATAGTTTTTAATGAATTTTTTGATCTTCTTATGTTGTCATATACTTTTTCTATTGAATATGATTCATCTGCTTCTTTTAATAATAATTTTAGTTTAGTGCTACTATTACTTATGTTATCTACCATATTTAAGGGCTCCTATTATTTGGTTTACGTTACTAAACGTTCCAGTTAATTTCATTACTTTGCCATTATAAACAAATACTATGCCTTCGTCAGCAGCAATTGAATTTAATCCTCCTTTTGCCTGTAGCATTTCTAATTGATTTTTAAGAAATGATAATTTTGACGGATCATTAGTTGATTTTATATCTTTAATTGCTTTTTTTAATTCATTTTTTATTGATGTTACCGCTGATTTAGGATTTAAAACAAAATTAGAATCAATATTTTTTAATATAGCTACGCCTAATTGTCCAAACAATATTTCAAATGGCCTTATATTGTTTTTAAAAATAGATTCATAATTATTTTTATCAATATCATATATCCATTCTTTTTCTTTATCTCTTAACATTGAAACAATACTTTTTATATTTGTTTTTTTATCACCATAAGTCCATCTTTTGATTAATAATTCAATTGCAGGATTACTTAAGCTCAATTTTTTCTTTTTTATTTCTGAATTAATATAATCTTCCCACCATTTTTCGTGGTATTGTATAATTTTATCTCCATCTGACAATTTATATTTATTTTGCAAAGTATCTAATTGAGACAAAAATTTTGGTTTTAAACTTGATAAATCATTCTTTAATTTTACGTTTGGCGTATTATTTATACAAAATGTTTGTTGGATGTTATTATTAATTTGCTTAATCATTCCTGCTAAAATTCTTCCAGCTTCTTTATCCATGTTTGACATTTGATTACCATTTTCATCATATTCTACACTACCATGGAGTAATAACATAGACATTCCATAAGGTATTATATTTTGCGTTCCTGGATAAATAATTTCTAGATTGATAAATTTATTTCCTTTGCCAAAAATTTTAAACTTTTGCTTGTCTGTTAATGCCCCTATAGCAGTTGATAAATCATTCATAGCGAATACAAATGCATTTTGAATTTCACCTCTTCCAGAAAACATATTGGTTAAACCTTTAATATCTAATGCGTCTTTAGCATAATTCTTAATATGACTTTTATTTCTTGCAGCTTTTAACTTACCATCTTTCCAAGTAATAAGAAGATTTTGCCCATCTATTTTTACTTGAGTATATTGTAATCCACCTTCTAATCCTAAATTGATTATATTTTTTAAGTCGCCAAATGTTAACTCAAAGTCTTCATAAACATTACTCATGTGGCCATAAGCGCCACCTTCTTTTAATAAGTTTTCATTTATATTTTTTTTCTTATATTTATTTTTCATCTTTCCTATTGCTATCCAGTCTATATCTTTAAAATTATTTGCATTATATACAGGCAATTCTTTTTGTGATTCTTTTAAATTTGATGCTTGTTCTATTTCTTTTTTGTTACCTATAAATGCTTTTATCCCTTGACTAGAATCAACTGTAACCTCACGCTCATGAACAAATGGAACTAATTTGCTTCCAATAAAACTCATTAAAATGTTTTTTAATGGTACTTTTGCATAAACTATGTTCTCACCACCACTATGAGCGGCTGCAATATCAGGATATATAGTCCAAGAATCAGCTGGTGATCCTATAAAGTTTTTTTCACCTTTTTGTATTTCTTCGTTTTCTTGGCCAATTCCTCTATATAACTTTATGAACTCATTTCCATTTTCGTCTTTTTCTACCAATCCTGTATCTCTTAAAATGTCCTGCTGTTGTTGAACATATTCTTTGATATTATTTATATCTTCATCAGAAAAGTCAATTTTTTTGTATATGTCCTCACAAAATCTTTTAGCATCTTCTTCATTACCAAATATTCTATCACCTATTTGTTTAAATTGCTTATCTTGACATAGCTTTTTTACTTTATCTAATCTATAATCCGATTGCATTTCAGGATGAAATGCTTTTCTAATAAGTGATGAAAATCTATAACCAGTTACACTATAACCACCAGCAGTAAAATCAAAAATAATTGATTCTAAATTTTTATTTATAAGTTTATCAGCTTTATCTCTTTTTTCTTTTATTCTTTCATTATGTAATGCATCTTCTGCATTCATCTTATTATTTTTTATTTTTTTTAGTTTGCCATCTTCTGTCTTTGCTACATAATTATCAGATTTATCATACCATTTACCACCTGGCTTTGATGTTAATCCCATTTTATGTGCTTTGTCAGAAGCTTCTGATTCATTAATATTTTCTTTTAAAAATTGTAATGAATTTCTTAAAAAGAAATTAAAACTTTGCTTTACATATTTAGGATATTTTACTAATTCACTTGAATTGATTATTTTTTGATCCATTTTATTCAAAGTTGATTCGTTTTTACGATTTAATTTATTCATAAATAATTTAAAAATATTATCATCAAACTTATTATATATTTTTTTAAAATATTCTTTCTTTTCACTTATAGACTTATTGGATGAAAAATAAGATCTTATTTCTGTGGCTGATATATTTTCTGTTATATCTAATACTATATAATAACCTTTTTTACCAAATGATTCACATTGATCTATATTTCTAAATTTTTCAAAATATTTGCCATTATTTAGTCTATTACTATCTTTTTGAGAAACTACTGTTATAAATACATCTTGTTTTTCATTAAAATTGTTTGTTACTTCTATAGGTGCATATGTATTTTTTACTTGTATTATCTTTGATTTCTTTACGTTAAACAATGATGTTATTATTTGTTTTTTTTCTTTAAAATTAAACGGTGAATTATTATTATTTGTAACATTTGATGTACACACATATATATTGTTAACACCAAATTTGTCAACTAATCTTTGATATATGCTATAGTGCCCTTTATGAAAAGGCTGAAATCTACCAGGATATGTAACTATTATATTCATAAATTTATTTTTTATTTTAATTTTAATATATTTTGTATAAGTGCTTTGAAACTATCAATAATTTCATCATATGCACTTTCCTTGCCACTTTCATATCCATTATTATATGTTTCATCAACTTTATTATGAAATACTCTATAACTTTGTCTTATATTTTTGCTATCATTTTCTAGATCTTTTAGATATTCTTTTAGAAGTGATATTATTTTATTATGTTTATTATTATCTTGTTTATTAAATGTTTCATCTAATTGTTCTTTTAATATATTCTTTAATTTCATCTTCTGTCTCACTTAAATATTTAGTTAATATTTTTATATCCAATTTAAACAACTATTCAAATAATCTACACTCTTATGTCTCCAGAAATCATCTCCTGGAACTGTATTTTTTGGATCAGCCCAACCAAATACTGCAACGCCATCTGGTACTTTTCCTTTTGCCATAAGTCGTTGCCACATCAGGACTTCCCAATCTTTCTCGCTCAGATGTATACCAGCAATTACTTTAAGCCCTCTATCCCTCCAAGCATCAAAGTCCCGTTCAAGATTCTGTTCTTTAACCCCCCACATGATCGGAAGATAGTTATCTCGAACTTTTAGATTTGGTAGAGCAGTAGTAAAGCCCCCGCCGTGAGGATTGTTAGCATAAATATATTCTTTACCATTATGGCTAGGCATTAAATGATCAGCCCAAAAACTTACACTAGGAATTTTCTGACGATCTTCTGGAGATATAAATAATCCCATAAAGAAGTTTGCTACCATATTCCAAAGACCCGATTGTCTACGAATTACGTGTTCTTGTACAACTATACTATTTAAAGTTTCAAGGAATGATACATAACCATGACCAACACTAGCATACTTAGGAACTGGACTGCCATTATAAAGCCATTTTATATAGTTTATTATTCCGTCCTTCAGAGTAGGACGATAAATATTGATAAAGTCATCATCCCAACCTAAGTTATAAGATTCGTCTCCGCCGAGGAAGAATCCTTTAAAGGATGGATGTTGTATATATTCCCGAATAACTT
>Ga0265297_10001674_pt1 | contig 50386 bp, 68 predicted proteins | sample Munlanlwell13791_FD_192502 | JGI IMG/M metagenome (GOLD analysis project Ga0265297, IMG submission 192502) | Leachate microbial communities from a municipal landfill in Southern Ontario, Canada - Leachate well 137-91 | ecosystem: Engineered > Solid waste > Landfill > Unclassified | place...
AACTTGAGCAGGAAGTTCTGACATTGATTCAATAATACAGGCACCAATATCAGGATTCTCTACAAAATCCTGGTTCCATGGTTGGCTGACGCAAATAGGGATTGCGGTTGGATGATTCCTCAGTGCCCTTGGGTCATCATCTACAATTACATGGGCGTTAATATATCGCTTAACTTCCATGTCGTTGACAGCCATAACAGTATAGTTAATATTGGACAGATACCTGGCTAGCCATTCTGCTTTCTCTTGTAAGATATGACCCGCCAGCAGATGCGCCTTAGTAGCAATAACAATTGTGTGCCCTTTTGCCTGGAGATCTTCAAGAGCTTCTACTGCGCCCTCAATTGGAGCCAGAGAAGAGAAGAAGCCAGGACAGAAAAGTCTAGTATAGATGTCAGCTGGAGTCTCTGGGACAAGATCTTCTCTAATGAGAGCTTCTGATATTTCATTGGCGATACTGGTTGTGAGCAAATCTTCTTCCCTGATGTCTATTCCCCATAGATCTTTAATGGCTGGAATTACACCAGCAACGAAATCAACTAGAACACCATCCATGTCAACTGCTATAAGCATTTTTGTCTCCGTTAATTATCTTCTCGATAATCTTCGTAGTGGACAAATCTTTTCTTATTGGCAATACGAGGACTCTTCCCCCGTATTCTTCAACAAGCTTTGTAGAGGAGAGCTTTTTAACATCATAATCTCCTCCCTTAATATAAACTTTTGGCTGCAGAATTCTTATGTTCTCTGCATTATTCGTCTCGTTAAACAGGAAGACGTAGTCTACATATTCACAGGCGGCAATAGTAGAAGCCCGATCTATGTCTGCAAGGATTGGTCTCTTTGGTCCCTTGTTCGCGCGAACAGAGTAATCAGTATTGATTCCTACTACTAGCTTTGTCGCATAATGAGAAGCTCGTTCTAAAAAATCTGCATGTCCTGCATGAAAGATATCAAATACTCCAGAAGTAAAAGCAATACTATCAAGATGGCTTATTAAGTTAGGGATCTCATCTCTGCTGACTATCTTGGCTCGTGACCATCTTTTCTGCATTGGTCTCTCCAGTCGCAGTAACTGCATTGCCACGACTTTATAGGCTCACTCTTCTTCTTGTACTCCTCATACTTTGTTTTCCCAAGTTCGCCATGAGTCCAGTTCCATTCTACTTCTTCTTCACTGAGAAACTCATTGTAATCTGGGACAGGAAGCTCGCGCTTCTTAATCAGCTCAGCCAGCTTCACGAATCTAGCATGGATATCGCCAACTGTAAATGGCTGAATAACCTTCTTATCAGAATACGTTGCCCAGTAGGGTCCATCTAACTGTTTCCAGTACGGCCGAAAATCTTCGCCTTCTGGGATAAGGCCAACTTCGAATTCTAATCGATGTCCGTCTCCGCGTTCGATGTAATAGAGTCTATATTCACTAAGTTTTTCTCTGAAGTTATACTTATACACAGCACTCTGTAGGAAATGATCCATCTTTGGAGAGCCTGGTCTTGGTGGTTTCTTCGTCCCGCAGATCTCTTTGTTCGCATCATATCCATAGTATGATTTAACTTCGTATCCGATGGGCTCTCCTGTGTCTGGATTCTTTATAATTGCATCTAATTCACCAGATACAAAATATTTTGGATCATAGAACTTAACATTATTTCCAAGCCAGAGGCCCATCTGTTTCCAGTGCTCTACTTGGGTTCGTTCTGCGTTCTTGCCAAGAACACCTTTCATTGTTAACCCAGGATTAGGAGGCGAAGTCTTTGGGTACTTACAGCTTCTATACCAGGCTTTGCGCAGACAACAGCCATGGACGATTCGGTGTCCTTCTTCTGTATATTCTACAGAGGATTCGGATGGCCATAGGCCTGGTCTTGGGATAGAGAATTTATCTTCTCTACAAAGGAACGAGTTCTCTAGGTCGACTAATGAGAATATGGGCATTTAATACTTCCTATTCTTCTTTGCTTGCTGCCGGGATAGGCATAGGGATTACTTCTGCGTCTTCTTCTTGGGGAGGCTCAGCCTCTTCTTGCTTTTGTTCCATAGCGGTCTTGATGCTCATTACATATTCATCCATGGCCTTTACGACTCTCTCGTCGTAGAGCTTGTCGAACTCTTCTTTAGAGAAGACGCCCTTGTCAATTAAAGTCTGGACAAGCATCCCTGTAACTAGTTTGGAATGAATTACGTCTATTCTGGTAGATCCAAGGCTATGGACAATTTTAGTTGTCTGTACCTGGATATGGTGGAAGACAGCATCTAGTTGTTTCTGTAATACTTCAATTGCTTTTCCCACTGGGCCAGAGTCGACTTGGCCTAAAAGGGCTCCTATCATTTCTGCCGGGGAAGGTGTTTTCCGTTCTTCGTCCATTCTAATCTCCTAACCAAAGGCTATTGGCAGAAGGTCATCTGCCTTGATCGGGGCACCAGTGCCTCTATATATAGCTTTTGATTTCTCAAAGTCTACATTGCCATCTTTATCCATATAGATAACTGCGTATCCAAATGACTGTAGAGAAGGTGCATTCCTGCCATCTGCTTCGTAGTCCATGGGGACACAGCAGCACCCTTGCTCGATGATTAGCTTGTCATGTAAGACATACTGGCCAAGCTTATGAGTGTTTTGAGTTATAAAAGTTGAGCCTTTCCGTCTCGCGATTAGAGTGCCATTTTGTACAGATAAACACCATGTTCTTCCTGAATAAGACTGTCTCTCCGATTTCATGATCGTCCTAAAATCAGAATATGTTAGATAAACAACATAAGTACCGTCTTTTCTTGGAGAGATTTTAGTTCTGATCCCCGATAGCACACAAAGTGTTTGAAACTGGTTCAACAAAGTAATATTTTTGCTGTAGTAGTGCCTAAAGTAGGGCGTGCCACATTTACTACCATCTCCCATACATAATTCTTCAATAAAGAGCTTCCGTTGTCTTAGAGACAGAGACATCATGAACTCGTGTTTTAGTGTTTTTGTCCTTATATCTAGATAGGGCAAAAGCTTCTTTGTGTTCTCGACTCCAATTGTATATGTATAAGCATCATAATTACGATGTTGTCCATGTTTTGTCGAATCTGCTGTATATCGTAATGCTTTCGTGTATTCTATATTCTCTTTGTCGAGAATATCTTCTATGTGTTGTGGGTAGTCGTTTTTGTCTCTTGACTGAGAAATACGAATTCGAAAGTTTCCACTATCAAGATGGTCTAAAGATCCCTCTGTGATTACCCACGCTAATGTTTTTAGTAATTCATTAGAGATATCCGCGTCGTTGTTTTCTTCCCATTCTCCTGCTGCAGGGATATAGACACGATTAAGTCCTTCGATATCCTTTGCTATCGTTTTCCGCCATTTTCTATCTCTACAATGAACGGTTGAAGAGATCATCCCGTGTTCGGGAGTTACGGCGACTTCAAAACCTGAATCATTTGAGAATACGATTAACTCGTTTAAATTATTATATTTATAGACGCCATCGCATTTATTAAGTTCAAGCTTGTTTGTTTCTAGATTCATTGTTATTGGACGATCTGTCTCTAAGATGCTGTCAATGCTTCTCCATCCGTTGTCTGTTAATAATTCTGTCTCTTCATCAAAGCAATGGGACATTACCACACATTGTAAGTCTTCTCGGTCTTTGAAGTATTCACAAGCTTTAATGGCTGTTCTCATGGGGACAGAGCTAAAGAATCTGGGGTGAGCAAAGATTGTCTTCCCAATCTTGAGATACCAGCTTCCAAGGCCGCCCTTATAATAAACGTTATCAAAGTTATAAAGCTTCTTGAACTCCCCGCCCTCATCAAAATCCCATCCACCAGATAGCTTGGTTAAGATATCATTACAAACCAGGAAGTTTACTCCTGGATCTACGTTGGCGGCGAAATAAGAATTAAGCCGGTACTCGTGATTTCCTGAAGTCAGAGCGACGTGCTTAAAGCGTGGAGCAACTTCTCTCAGGAACTCTGCTGCCAGCTTATACTCCCATTCTAATAGAATTGTCTTCTTCTTCGGCCACTTGCTGACCATGAAGCCCTCGAAGATATCTCCGTTTACTACCAAGATGTCTGCATCAGAATGGTTCTCGATAGCATGCTCGACAACCTTCTTGTTATGGAAGGGGAAGTGAAGGTCTGAGACACAAAGGATCTTTATCGCCGGATCCTTTGGCAGACCCAAGTCTTTGAACTGGCGTTCTGAGGCCAGCTCAATCTGAATCTTTGATTCCTCAATCCGGCCGAGAAGATCTTTCTCTCCAACGTTGCGGACTTCTCGTTCGTCTGGCATTAAAGACATCAGTAAGTTCTTCTCTGGCTTGTACTGTTTGTTCCGGCCAAAGAACTTTCTAATAGCTTCTGGCGAACGGAAGAAGCCATTGTCTTCCATCTTCTCCGAAAGATTGAAATACCTAATGTCGTCTTCCTCTTCAATTAGCTTGAGGAGAAAACCAATTTCTTCGTCGGACCATAAAGGTGTGCTCATCGCTACTCCAGGTTTTGTATTAGTGCTTTTGCTTTTTGCCATTTGTTAAAGTCCGTTTCCTTATCGGTTATAAACCATACACTTGATCCATCATGAAGATCCATCTTCAAATTACTCATCTCGGCCATTATATAGTCTTCGTTTTTAATTGGGGATATTGTTTGTAAATAAAGTTTCGCTACGGTTGTTGCTCCCTCTTCAAATGGAACTTCTCGATCTATCTTACAAGAGGTAATAACTATTTGACCAACGTCAAATGTATCTTTTACTTTTACCCATGTCTTAGGAAAGATGGTCGCTTCTATTCTCCCCGTACGATCTTCCAGAATAATGTTAGCCATGTCTTGGCCTTTTCTGGTCCTCCGTCGTTCGAGAATTGATACAACGGCTGGTATCGTTACTACCTCTCCGCCCTTGCTATCTTCAATAATCTCTTCAATCGTACAGCTCGCCATCCTGGTTAGACTAGGATAGTCATCTAGCGGGTGTCCAGTTAAATAGAAGCCAAGAGTATCGTGTTCTAAGGCTAGCTTCTCTGCGCGAGAGATTTTTCTGATTTCCGTTATTGCTGGAAACTCAGGTCTATTGGGTAACTTAGGCAATCTCTTTGGCGGTGGCTCGCCAGTATCTATGCAGGATTGTCTTTCTTCTTCTCTTGTTTCGCAGCGGATTTTTCTCTCTTCCCAAGTTGCCAGCTTCTTATAGTAAGTAGCCAGTGTCTCTATCGCTTCTTCTAATTGGCTGCTAGGGATCTCAGAAATTCCCTCTAACGCTCCACATCTAGCCAAAGACTTCAGGATTCCCTGGTTCATTCCCAAAGAGAATAAATCATCCAGATTCTGGATGCCATCTTCTGGACGTTTCTCAAGGAATTGCTGACAAGCTTTCTCTCCGATCCCTTTTACTCCGGCCAGACCAAAGATAATCGTGCCATTATCCAATGTAAATTCAGCATAGGACTTGTTTATATCTGGCGGCTGGATAGGGATTCCTTGCTGCCTACAGGAATAGATATACTTTACCAGCTGATCCTGTTGTCCAAGGGTATTGTTGAACAACGAACAGTAGAACTCTTCTTTGTAATAGTGTTTCAGCCAGGCAGTAGCGAATGAAATTATGGAATATGCAACGGCATGTGCCTTGTTAAATGCGTACTTGGAATAGCCGTCTATGTCTGTGAATAGTTTTGTTGCGACTTCTTCGTCTATCCCGTTCGCTTTACAACCGTTAACGAAAAGCTTTTGATGTTCTTTCATCTTATCGGCAATCTTTTTACCGATAGCTTTTCTCATATCATCTGCTTGCGCGGCGGTATATCCTGCCAAGTCAGTACAGATGCGCATGACTTGTTCTTGGTAGCAATATACTCCCAAGGTCTCTTTCAAGACGGGCTCTAGTCGAGGGTCAAGGTATTCAAAAGCTGTTCCATTGCGTCGGGCGATGTACTGTTCAAGAAGGCCAGCTCCAATAGGACCAGGTCTGAAAATACTTGTTATCGCTGATAGGTCTTCGATTGAAGATGGTTTTACGCGGACACAGAGATCTTTGAATCCAGAGGATGTTTCAAACTGGAACACGCCATCCAGCTCGCCCTTCTGAAAGATGTTTTCGTATACAGCCTGGTCTTCTCTATCTATGTTATTTATATCGATCCTGATTCTTTTTGTCTTCTCGATCAGCTTGATAGTATCATCAATTATAGTTAGGTTAATTAAACCAAGGAAGTCATATTTTACCAGGCCAAGCTCTTCGACATCATGCATGTCAAACTGGGTTGCTGTTTCATCGCTCTTCCCTTTAAACAGAGGAAGAATATCTGTAAGAGGGCGATCCGCTATAACGATTCCAGCTGCATGGACACCAGCTTTTGTCCTTAGCCCCTCTGCTTTCCTGGCAAAATCAACTACTTCTGGATAGCCAGTAGTTAGTAGCTTTGGTTCAGCATGGACTGCTTCGTCAAAAGTTAATGCTTTCCCTGCTACATCTGGAGGAATAAGCTTTGCCAGCTCGGCTCCTACGCTTGGCGGATAGCCACAAACTCTTGCAAAGTCTCTAAGAGAGCCTCTTGGTTTAAAGGCTCCATAGGTACCAATCTGACAAACTCGGTCCTCTCCATACTTGCTCATAACATACTGGAGGACTTGCTTCCTGCCGCGCGGACACATATCTAAGTCCAGGTCTGGCAGAGAGATGCGTTCACTATTCAGGAAGCGATCAAAGTACAAACCATATTTAATAGGGTCGACGCCGGTAATACCAAGGCAATAACAGATTAGAGATCCCGCACCAGAATTATGAACTACTCCAGAAGAAGTTAAGTAAGAAGGATCGTTATCTATGGATATATCATAGACCTTCTTTATGTCTTTAATATATTTTTTACTCCTTATCTTACAGAGAATCTGACCGTCTCTTCTTTCCCAGTTATATCTTTTAATTGTAGCATGAGAAGGATATAACTCTGCAAGGAAGTCAACTATTGGAATATTTAGATGGTACGACTCTGTTTCGTCAGGAAAATTCTCTCTAGAGTCTTCTCTCTCTTCAAACCTTATAGAGGAAGGAATCCCTAATCTTAGAAGATTAAATTTAGTTTGATGCGCAAGTTTTCTAGAGGTAGTTGTTATCTTAATTCTCCCTTGTTCTTCTCCTGCATCTCCCTCTATATATCCAGTTAATACACTTTTAAGATGTTTCTCTGGTAGAGAAGAAACAAAACGTGGGAATGCTTTGGTTTGAGAAGTATATCGGTAATCAGGGAATAGGTTAGACCACCAATGACAAAATAACCCAGAATGTACCTCTATTTGTAATAGCTTGTTTATCGCATGTGGGTATTCTTCAAAATTAAGATTGTTAGCTCTAAGCCATCTCTTGACTCTCTCTGCTTGTAGAATCTCATTCTCTGAATTGAAGCAGATCCCCCACGTCCTATCTGATCTCTTTTGAAGCCATCCGTCTGCTGCCCATTTACCAAGAATCCAGAAGAACTCTTCATCAAGATTTATATATCTAGAGACAGAAACCTCTTTTGTCTTGTTTCGAAATGAGTTTTGTCTCCACTCTTCTAAAGAAGAGAACTTGGAAAGGATATATTTTTTAACAGTTTTTCTTGCTTCCTCTTGTCTCGTATTCTTTCTCTCTGGATCTTGATTATCTCTAAAATGTTTAATTGCCCCTCTAGAGATTTTGGTCTGCCTATGGATATCATGGACGGATCCAATAAAAGGTTCATTATTCGGGACGTACTCTATAATTAAGTTCTGTTCTATAGAACAGTCATATCTATTTAAAGAGATATAAGGAGCAAGATCTATCTTCTCTGGTGGAAGGATGGGAGAGATCTCAATTTTCGGAAACAAGACCCAGTCCCCAACATTAAGATTATCAGCCTTTATCTCTTCAATTTCCCAAGAGAGGGGCTTGTATTTCTTCTGAGATTTTTGGGTCGTCTTACTCCATTTAAAATAGTTTTCTACATGTTTTGTCTTCTCTCCAAAAACAAGATGGTCTTTAGTAAGAATAATCCCTTCGAAATCTCCATAAAATGTTTCGAGTCTGACTAGCTCTTCCTCGACAGGATACTCAAAAACTTTAGTAACTGTTCCTGGTCTGCCATCTTTATTAATAATTTTATCTCCGATTTCAATTTCTGCCAGTTTTTTTGTTCTCCCGTCAGCCAGAAAGACTGGAGTTCCCCCAACCAGACATCCTCTACCCGGTCCTGTAGGTATCTTATTGTCTTTAGCCCAATTGATAAGATCCTGGACAACGAGAAAGTAGGTTGAGAATCCCATCTTTTTGATGACGGCCAGCTCATATCTGAATCTCTCTTTGTATACTTCTGTGCCTTCTCCGAAGAGTTTATGAAATCCTTCCGTAGCGAGGCGTTCAAGTTCTTCATCAGGTGTCGTCTTCTCCAACGGGTATACTGGCCAGATTGTTCTGCCATAATCCCATTCAACATTACACTTCTCTGCGACTTCCGCCGTACGATGGAGCAGCTCTGGTGTCTGGCCAAAGCGCACCAGCATCTCATCGTAGCTTTTAAAGTATGTTTCTGTTGTACTAAATTCTAGATCAGAAGCGGTCAGACGGCAAACCTTCTGATGAAGCAGATACTCGTCATGTTCAATGAAATGAGAGTCCTGTGTTGCTATTGCAGGGATGCTCATTTGATTGCTTAGATGGATGAGTTTTTCTTTTAATGGCGCTTGCCAGTCTATCCCATGGTCTTGAATTTCTACGTAGAAGTCATCCTTATAGATCTCTCTTAACAGCTTTGCGTGCTCATAAGCTTCTTTGTCTTGGCGGTCCAAGAACATCTTGGAGATGTAACCTGAGCCGCAGCCAGAGAGAACGATAAGTCCTTCTCTATATTGTTTAAGTAGTTCTGTGCTTACCCGAGGCCGATAGTAGAAACCCTCTAGCCAGCCGAGAGAGGTTAGCCTAAAGATATTCTTCAACCCAGTGGCATTTTTAGCTAACAAAGTTAGATGGTATGAAGTGCTAAATCCATCAATTGGTTCTTTTAAAGTATGGCTTCTTGGAGCCACATAAGCCTCAAGTCCCAGCAAAGGCTTGATCTCATTCTTCCTACACGTCTTATAAAAATCTAATAGGCTGCCCGCTCTGCCGTGGTCTGTAATAGATACAGCTGGCATACCAAGCGCTTTGGTTTTCTCAACAATACGCTTAACACTCGAAATTCCGTCCTGGAGACTTCCATCCGAGTGTACGTGAAGGTGTACAAATGTAGGCAATTAGATTACTTTTCGCTAGTCTCAATTCGCCACTGACGAATTTCTGTAATTCTAGGGACGCCGATATGATCTATAAGCCCAAGCTTCTGAGCTTCTTTCGCAGATAAGAACCACTCCCCACCACATTTATCAAGAGACTCGTTGAATTTCTTCCAGTCCATCTTGCTCTTGGCAACTACTTTCTTAAGCCAGAGATCATTTACTCTTACAATCTCTTTGGCCAGATGCATAATCTTCTCGGCCGGGGTTTCAAACTCTGTAATAGCGATTCTGTGGTACATCATCCGACTATTAGGAGAACAGTATCTGTGCCCTGGCGTACCAAGAGAAGCTAGGATAGCTCCTGCGGAGAAAGCCTTACCAATAACACAGGTATATACTGGCTTGGTACTAGTCTCTATCAGTTCCGCAATGGTAGCCAGTGCGTCTACTTCGCCGCCAAAGGAATCGATGTAGATCACAATGCTATGGATGTCTTCATTGCTCAAGAACATGCTCATTGCTTCAAAGAATGACTTGGCTGATTCTTGAGAAAAGTCGTTTAGCCATATTACTGGACAACGAGGACCAAGATCATCCGGACTAATTTCCGCAATTCCACGCTCGCTTAGTATTGTCATCTATACTCCTATAACTTTGTTTTATAAGTATCCCGAAAGTGCTTCATATATTCCCAGACTTTTCTCTTGGTCTCGTGTTGGACGTCTGGATAGTTTGATTGGTGTAGAATGCTTGCTGGGTGGCGCATGATAAAGATGTTATCCTTTAGCCATCGGCCTTCTATCTCCCCCATCCGGAGAGTTTCATCCCCCAAGAGTACCTTAGCTGCAGGCAAACCGCAAGCAATAATAATCTTCGGGTTCAGAAGTTCTAGGGCCTTCTTCCCGAACTGCCAACACCTTACAATCTGTTCTAGCTTGGGTGTATAGTTTTGCTTACCTGAACCTACATCTGCTACAGGGCGGCAAAAGCAAAGATTTGAGATAAACAGCTCTTTATTGGTATCAATTCCTATTGCCCTGAAGATATCGTCCAGGAGGCTTCCTGCTGGCCCGGTAAAGGGCTTTCCTAGCTCTCGCTCCCTGAGACCAGGGGCTTCTCCAAATAGGGCTATAGAGGCTTCTGGGCGGCCCCTATAAAGAACTGGGTAGTTCCCCTCATGGTTAGACAGAGAACACCGGCTGCAGCCCTTATTAAAGCAGCTGGCAAATTCAGTATATGTAGTGGATTGGAGAGCTTTATTATAATATTCCAGTTTCATTGGAATTACTTTCTGACTCTACGGTCAACGGAGATATCTCCAATAGATATTCTATCGTTCTTTCTGCTATTGCTCCGGCGTAATGGATAAAAGTTCCTTTTCCATCTGTAGCGGATTTGCCACAGTACCGACAGCGAACAAGAGTTCTTTCAAAGCCAAACTCGTCTATGCCCTTTACGACAACGAGCTGAGATTGTTGGCACGAGTTACATTTTTTGGCTATCTGGATGTTAAGGAACTTCATCTTCGTATAGATAGCTCCAGCCGCGCTTTAGGGCATACTCTTCTTTAGAATGTCTTTGTCCTTGCGCGCCACCAGAGTAGCTTTCATAAAATGGATTTGGTTCATACCATTCTTTTGCTTCGCATAGCTCTCGGCGAGCAGCATCGCAGGCGGCTTTTGTAATAGTAAGCTTGTCTTCTGCATCAAGTGCTCGCTGCATCCAATGTAGTGTTAATGACTCATCGCTCATCTAGATATCCTTTACGCCTTCTAGAATCTCTCTCTCGATAACAAGATCTCTATTTATAGCCTTGTCATTAGAGAATTTCTCTCCGTAGCGTTTCTTCAGTTTGGCGATATTCTTTTCAAAGATATCTTCGAAGGTAGTATTGTTCTCTTTCGCGAGGAGACCATGGTACCAAAAGCTATCTCCTTGCTCTTCACAAAGGTTAACTCTATCTAATTGCTGGCCTTCCATAAAGTTAATAAACATCTCAATCATTTCGCCAGCTTCGGTCGCTACTCCTACAATCCCATGTAGGACATTTATCTCTGAATCCGAGAACTGGGTTGCAGCTCTATCGCATTCAAGTGTTGTTGGCCGGGCAGGAGCATGACAAGCTAACTGATTTTGGATAAGGAGAGATTCTTTCCCGTAGAAGATGTATTTTTTCAGTTCATCAAGGTCTCCAGATGAGGCCATAAGATTATAGAGATACTCAAACAAGAGTGGATAAGTTCTCTCTAGCCGCTCACGAATCTTTGGCATATCGCCAGAGACAGTCTTGCCGACATCAGAAATATATTGTTTTGAATCCATATTAGGCCTTCCACTTATGGTTAGTGATCTCTCTCCACCGTTTATTTGTTTCGTCTTCTGGCAATCGAGGATTGAATTCTGGATTCTCTCCGGTCCAAGACAAAGGCTTTCCACAAGATGGACACTTTGTCCCGGCCGTCATAACGGGAAAGACCTTATCATTGTCACATGCTTTATAAGAACAGTATGCATTAAACATAAGTCCGGTAACTTTGCTCTTCTTAGTCATTTGTTTCTCCTAATGCCTTTTTGATTACGGCACTCGTAATCTTTTCCTGGATTTCAGAAGTACTGGTCATCCACTCTTTTGCTGTTGCTTCACCCTGACCAATATTCTCTCCATTATATTTAAACCATGAACCAGACTTCTCGATAATCTCATTCTCAATGGCTAAATCGAATATCTCAGATATTCTATCTATGCCATTGCCGAATAAGATATTGAATCGTGTTTCTTTAAATGGTGCTGCCATCTTATTCTTAATAACTTTTACTCTTACTTCATTAGAGACGATTTCGTCTCCATCTTTATTAGAGCCAACTTTGCGTATATCTAACCGTTGAGAAGCATAGAACTTTAAGGCCATTCCTCCTGAAACAACGTCATTTGATCCGTAAATAACCCCGATCTTTTGGCGGTACTGGTTAATGAAGATGATGGTCGTTTGTGATGTATTACATGGACCAGCTAGTTTTCTCATGGCCTGGCTCATCATTCTAGCCTGAAGTCCTACATGAGATTCTCCTGCATCTCCTTCTAACTCTTTCTGAGGGACTAACGCAGCCACAGAGTCTACAACAATTAGACTTATTTGGTTGCTACGAACTAGCATCTCTGTAATATCTAATGCTTGTTCGCCATAGCTTGGTTGCGACAAAAGAAGTTGATGCGTATCTACTCCTAACTTAGAAGCATACACGACATCAAGAGCATGCTCCATGTCGATAAATGCACAGAGGTGTCCTAGCTCTTGTTCCGTTGCAATTGCTTCTAAGGCAAGAGTTGTTTTTCCGGCCGACTCCATCCCAGCAATTTCAATAATTCTTCCTCTTGGATAGCCGCCAATACCAAGAGCCAGATTTAATCCTAGTGAGCCAGAATCAATGGCATTTTCTCTATCATACGGCGACCTAGAGTCTAATGTAGTAACTGCTCCTTTGCCCCACTTCTTGTTAATAGATGCCTGTAATTGTTTTAGAGTGTCAAGTGCTGCTTCGTTCATATCGGTTCTCCCATAATTAGTTTGCGTACTCTTTCAAAGTCTTCCATCGTTAGAGGGCGGCATTGGCTCCAATCCTGATTATTTATATCTGCAAAAGAGATAGAAGGCAGAGATGTCACAGAATTGCTTGTTAGATATGTGTTCTTGTAGGCATCTTCCCATTCTTGAAGAAGACGATGATAATAAATATCAAACGCTTTCTTCTCGGCTACCAATTTCTTTTGTCTTCTTCTATGCTTCGACATGTTCGCTTCTTAGGATGAAAGATCCAGTGATCTCGCCGTCATACATAAATATATTTATCTTATAAAATTCTTGCCTGGCATTAAGCCTTCTTACCTCTCTGACAGAAAAATAAGATATCTTGGGAAAGATTTGTTTAAAGGCTTCTAATCTAGTTTTAAGAAACTCTATTGCATTTATTGGCCGTGCGGACATTAGATCATTAGACAGTTGTGAAATAATAAAGCTTGTTGTTCTATTAAATACGATAATCTTTTCGTCGGGGGACAGAGAGTGTTCTCCCCATCGCGGGCTGAGAAGCCAGGATTGCTCCTTCCTCTTCTTGTTCTGGGCTCTCTTGTGCTTGGACATTATTAATCCAATCGAATATTAATTTGAGCAACTTCTTCATGCGGCCAAGAACCAAGAACTTGTGACGTATTAACTATCCCCGATACTTCAAGATTACCGCTAAGAGTATCATAATCATATTGTATATCGTGCATATGCGGGCCAATGGCTCTTTGTACTTCCATGATCATTCTTTCGCTGTTCCAACGAGTAGCAGGGGTTCCAATAAATGGGACAGTGGCTTCTTGAATAGATTGTACAATTAAATCGTAAATCCTTTTAGCCTCTGGGCTCCAATTATTTTGCCCCTCTAAACGCTTCGCTCTCTTATTCCTTCTATGTTTTGACATTAGTACGCCAAGTTATTGGTGTTAGGATCGAGAGATAAAGTATAAGAATTGCCATTATACTGAATTGTATAATGAGAAGGATTAAGATTCGTTGTATTGGCCGCTGTTGTCCCTGTCTCTACTGTAAATACTGGAAGAGGATCAGTACTCCATATTGGAGGATCGTTGTAAGAGAAAGGAGCTACAGAAGGAAGATTAACCCACGTAGGGCTGTAAGAAAAAGTATATGCAGGAGAAATTGGTTTTACTCTTCTTCTCTCTTTTGCGGTAAGTCGGATTGCTCTTCTGTGCTTGGACATCTAAAAACCCATTATCGCCTCGTAGAATTTGCGATATAGTTTTAAAAGTTTCTCGTCAAATGGGGGCTCGTTTATTTCCCAGATCTTCCCACTGTGTTCTGTTACTAAGTCAGCAAGTCTCTGCACTTCTTTTCGGGCATTTTTATAACCCCAAATCATATAATAATATATAGGGCCGCTGATAGAGTCGGCAATATAGTCTATGATTCCAGGATCAATTGTCCTATACTTCCAGTAAACCTCTGCCAATGAGAGCAGATAGGCTCTCTTCTCTAGCTCCCATCTATAGTATGCAGGCCAAGGAATTACAAGGATAAAAGTAATCAGTAGACAGATCAATGCTGCTTGCCATAGTCCAGTAGCGAATCCGATTATGGAAAAGATTAGCGGGACGATGCCAAAGATCTGAGGAGATAGATACTTAATAATGAATGGAATTGATCTATCAAAGATATGAATCCCTTCGTGAGCCAAGACTCTTTCGCTTATTAGCTCGCGAGTATAAAAGTATACTCTGTTCCAAATAGTTCTTACTGCTCTTCTTAAAGACTCTGGCAATAGTCTGCCCCACCAGGTCTCGTTCATATAACCGATACTGGCATCTGGACAGTACTCTCTAATCACATCTAATACTTTCTTTACTGACAATTAAAGCCACTTCCTTTTTGTCGATAGGACATCATGGCCAGCCTAACTTTGGTGCTGTGCTTGGCCGGGTCGGTCCTTCTCTAACTATAACTGGTCCTGATGCTTCAGGTAGTGGAGGCGTACTTGGTTGGGATAGTTTCTTGGCTAGCGCCTCTCTCCTTTGGACCAATTTTATCAGACGCATGGTGTACCAGGCTACTTTCAACAGGTCTGTAATTCCACCTTTGCGCTGCCAGCGACAAATATACTTTACGATATTGGCTTCGTGCGGGCCGAGGTCCTGATCTTCAATGAAATCAATTGGCTGTACTTTCCCAAAGTAATGATCATCTTCATTTCCAGGAGAGTTATCACCCGCTTGGAAACTATCCAGGAAGTCAGTCATCTCTTTTATCTGTTGTTCCTTGAATTCCATTAGAGTCTTCCTCTCCTAGTATAGACAGCCTTGCGCTTTTCTTCGACAAGCTGCTTTAGCTTCTCTACTATTCCTTCTCTCCACATATTTATATCTTCACACCCCCAGATACTGATTAGTTCTGCTGTTGTGATATCTTTTGGCTTCTCTGCGTCGCCAATGCTGATTGTATAACCATCTATAAACAAGAAGTTATAAGCAGTATCTGCATTGAATTTATCCTCTTCGGATAATGGTTCTCCGTCTTCATGCATTCGGATAGCTACAGCTAAATCATCTATAGCTTTTTGGATGACGCGCATCCAAAGCTCAGTGACCCAACTTCTATCTAAGATATTATTTCTGCAGCCAATATAAGGATTTTCTTCTTCCATGTGGAAGACAATACTTTATATTTTTAGATCATGCAAGAGAAATCAACCAAGGTGACACTCCGCATGGGTTAAAACCCAGCGGCTTCTCGGGATACGCACGGCCCTCTGGCGGCCCACGTTAACTCCCGAAGGAGGTGTCCCCTCCTGAGAATGTTCAAGGCGGCGTTGTGGTCGCGGTCCAGTGATAGTCCGCAATCGCAACGTATCCACCTATCGCTCAATTTCAGATCCTCGAAAACGGTCCCGCAATCGGAGCATGACTTAGACGTGTAGGCTGGATCAACCGCGAAGACTTGACGTCCAGCTTCTACCGCTTTGGCTTCAAGTCGTTGCCGTAAATATCCCCAACCCGCATCCATGATGCTCTTGGACAAGTGCCGATTGTGAACCATATTTCGGATCTGCAAATCTTCGATGGCGATCATGTCGTTGGCAACAATCAGCATGCACGCCAACTTGTTTAGAAAATCCTTCCTACGATTTTTCGTCCTCTCGTGTTGCCGTTGCAACAACACCACGGCCTTGCGACGTCGATTGCTCCCCTTCTTCCTGCGGGACACGCGCCGTTGAACAACGCGCAACTTGGCTTGGTCCGCGCGATACCACTTCGGATTCTCTATCTTCTCCCCGTCGCTAGTAGTGATCAGACTCGAAATTCCCACGTCGATCCCGATGCTCTTACCAGTTGAGTGAAGTGGTTTCGCCTCGACCTCACACGAGAAGCACGCGAACCATTGACCCGCATTTCGCACAACGCGCACCGTCTTGACATCGCCTTCAAGCGTGCGATGCCAGCGAACAGGAATGCGACCGATGCCTGATAACTTCAGCCGCCGTCCGTCGATCTTGAACCCGTTGCCGAGTTCTTTCAGCCCGAAAGAGTCGAAGCGGTTGCGTCCCTTGAAACGTGGATAACCCGCCTTCTCCCCGGCCTTCACGCGACGAAAGAACGCCTGGAATGCCTTGTCCAGATCCGACACGGCCACCTGTAAGATGTGGCTGTGCACGCCCCTGGTGTAGGGGTTGGTCGCTTTGCTTTCCTTGACGTGCTTCAACTGCTCGAACTTTCCGACGCTGCGTTGTTCGGTTTCGAAAACATCTTTCCGCTCGGCCAAGCAGTCGTTGTAAAATCGGCGACACGTCTCCAACGTCGAGTCCAGCAACTTTCGTTGCGCCTTGCTCGGGTAGAGCCGATATCGGAAAGTCTTCAACATCAAAGTCCTCGCTGCGCCACGATGTACTTCTGGATTGTTTCCTGGCTCACATTTCCAGCGGTAGCCGCAAAGAACGACCGTGTCCACAGAGACGGGAGGCGGCGCTTCAACTCGGGGTACTTGGCTCGCAGTTCGTGAGAAGTAAGCCCCTTGCATTCCTTTACGATCTGCGAAGCGGATGTCTCGGGCCACACACGGACAAACAAATGAATGTGGTCGGGCTGCACCGCCAGTTGGAGAATGGTCCAACCCTGTTGCTGACACTTGTTCTCGATGAGGGTCTTGCAATCCTCCGCGATCTCCCCAACCAAAATGGCCTTGCACCTCTTGGGAGTCCATACCAGGTGAAAAACCACTAGATGCACTCGGTGTTCGTCTCTCTGATAGTCCATGTTTTGTCGTTCTCTCTGTCTACAATATACACATGCACAACAAGAAAACAAGCACAAAGCGACGTTGAAACCAAGAAAAACCCGCCTGTCCGCTCGGGCTAAAGCCCAGAGGCTTGCGGCGGGTTTCCCACTCTGTCATCATCTTTTACTCTATCCTCAAAATACATTTTTTCAGCCGGAGAAGAACGTAGTCTAATACTAACAATGGATTGACTTAGTTCTCTAAGCAATCTTAGGTCTTGCTCTAAATGATTAATAATAAAATTTAGTCTCGTTAATAGCTCTGTGTATTGACTATCTACCATTCTTCTTGCCTCCAAAAAATTTTGTTCTATTGTCGTCTTTCTTAATGTATCGGATCACGAGCAACCTCCAGACTGACCGCACACTGTGCAGAGAAAACAGGTTCCCACGAGTCTTGTCATATTCCCACAATACTGACATGGTGGGCCCGAGAGATCCATCTTTACTGGCTCTTCTGCCGTAGGAACAATACTTGGAAGTGCCATATTAATTATCTCAACTTCTTCTTCTCCGAAAGTAAGCATCAGATATCTTGCCAGGTAGTCCATGATAGAAGTAGTGAACCTGATATCGGGGTTATCTGTATAGCCTGCTGGCTCAAATCTGGTCTGCTTTAGCTTCTCATAAATAACACTTAGAGGAACTCCGTACTGAAGAGCAAGAGATAGTATGATTCCGAAAGAATCCAATAAGCCGGAGATGCTCGATCCTTGCTTCTGCGCGCGGATAAAGACCTCACCTAAAGTACCATCTTCATACATTCCAGGAGAGATGAACCCTTCAATTCCATTGATATTGAATTTATGATTTAGTGCCTGCCGAGTAGAAGGCAACCTTCTTCTGACTGCCTGCCATTGTGGCTCTTGAGGCTCTACAAGCTCTTCTGGGGCATCTTCTTTGCTAGCAGCTCTCATAGGCTGCATGCTTTTTGAGCCGTCTCTATAGACTGCCAAGGCCTTTAGACCATTCTTATAAGCAAATTGATATGCCTTTAAGATATCTTCTACTGTAGCATCTGCAGGCATATTGATTGTGTTATGAGAAACAAAACCATTCGCGATATAATTGTGTTCGTCCTCAACTTCGATATCTGCAGTTTCTATAGTAATTTTTTCTATATCTTCAACTCTGGAAAAAATAAACTTAGAGGCAAATATTTTTGGAAATTTATTTATTATTGAGTAGACGCAGTTAATACTTCTTAATGTGCAATGTCCCTTTCTTGCTTCTTGAGTGATATGATTAAAAATATTGTATAGTCCAGGAGAGCAGTAACAGTTTTTTGCAAGGTTATCAGCGATAAGTATAAATTCTTCTCCAACTGGCAATCTTTCTTGAGTATAAGCATAACTGTCATATCTAATTGCTGTTGGCAAGCCATCGATTATTCTTTGCCGATGTTCTTCTTTGTGGCGCTCTGGGAATTTGAAGTTCCTTATAGAACTTTCTCCATCTTTTTCGATATATAAACTATAATAATATTTTTGATGCTCTTCGTTCCAGCTTTTGTTTTGATATGTAGGAATTCCTACTTCTCCTGCAATAATTTGAAGCTGGCTAATAACTTCTTTCTCTTTGTCTGTTTTTAAGCAAACAAGATCTGCTCCTTCAGAGATGAATCCATCTAAAGAACATCCCTCTAAGAAGGCCTTTTTTGTTCGTTTCCCACTTCTTAGGATTAGGGGAGTAATCTTATTTTTAGAGAAACTAAGATAATCCATCCAGTCAACAAGACATCGAGAATTTAATTGTGCTTGTAATACAGTATCTTTTTCTCCTTCTATCGTCCTCTTGTCTATTGTTATTGTTGGGCGCTGCCCAAATAGAGTTTCTGTTATATCACACCACATTTCTAAAACGTCGAAATTTTTATTGGCTTGAGTTAGTCCAATGCCATTTTCATTCACATGTCCATCGGCCTGAACACAACCTAGCCAAAAAGCTAGATCTAACGAAAGGTTACTTGGCAGCCAAATATCTTTTATGTTTCTTTTAGACGTACAAAATAATGGCTTGGCAAGAATGGTTGAGATTGCTCTTGTTTTAGATGAGTCTACTATATTTGATCCTAACTGGATTAAGGCAATGTCTGTTTCTTTTAGATCCTTTAATTTCTTCCATTCTAATATATGATCTGGAGAAAGACAGGCAATCATGTGATTGTCTGAACCAGTTATAGAATATCCGTGTTGTGTCGTTATCTTCCGTCCATCAACGATTCCATTATAATAGAATGATTTTATTGGTTTTGCCCCATTTTGGGTTAAAACATCAATCCCCTTAACAGGAGAAAAAGAATCAAGTTCTCTGTTCCCGCTTATTTCTCTTAATGGGAGTAGCCCTTTATTGGTAGATATTAAGCTATCTAAAGATATGCATTTGCTGATAGCTCCATTAAGATGTTGCTGACAAGCAGCCATCATAAGGATGTGATCTCTCCAATGAATCTCATCGGCGGTCTTAAATATGTCTTGCCAACTTTCTTCTAGTTCATCCGTTCTCTCTATCCCGAATTCTCTAAATTTATTTTGCACACATTCAGGAATAATCTCCATAGTCCCGCCACCAGCTAAGGTCTTGGTTGCCTTTAGCGCGAACAAGGGCTCAATACCAGTTGTGTCGGCATCCATCATAAAACTTATGGTATTATGGCTTATAAAACCATTAGCAGTATAAGTATTGTTTTCTGGAACAGATAAGTCATATGTCTCTTTTTCTCTTGTCGTCTCTACCTTTGAAACTTCTATAAATTGTAAATTGTTAAGTTTTGTAATATAACTAAGTTTAGAGTTTTCTAGTTTTGGGTTATGATTTATTAATTCTCTTGCCCAATCTAGATTAAATTTTCCAAAAGTCTTTCTTGTTAAAATATCTTGGCGTATTTTTGATGGCAATCCTTTTGATAAAAGATAAAGATCATCAATAAGAGCTTGATGTCTTAGTCTATTATTTCTATTACACGGATAAGAGATATTGCTAACTGCTTTACTAAGTCTTTCTTTTTTCCTTGTAGACAAGAAATTGATTTTTTTGCTAAAGATTTCTGCTCCATTAGTGCTTGCTATGCTTATTCGGTATTTTCTTCTACTCCCAAAGCTTCCTAATATGTTATCGTATTTATGTAAAGTTATTGGAATACCTAAAGACTCCAAGGTTATCATTACTTCTTTGGCTAATCTTTCGCTTACTGTGGTTAATTCAATCAAGGGAACATTATTAGCTCCATTAAACGTAATAGTTCCATCTGCCTCAAACAGCCCTCTTAAGAAAGCGCAAAGCACTTTTGTATTAGATCTTAATATCTGTTTTGGAATAAAAGCACCAGCAGCGCCTTCTCCATGGTTCCCTTTTGGTTTTGCCAAAGAGTTATCTTTAAACCATTTATAAAGAGAACGGCTATTATTATTTGCAATAAAACATCCTTCTTTATCTTCAATGGTTATATTTGTCCCTGTCCTTTTTGCCCACCAAGAGAACCAGAGAAGAAGATCTTTATCTTTGTTGTTAATAACAAGATGTAAGCCGCCCTTTTCTTTTAAAAATCCATCCCCCATATAATACCCAAGGACAGAAGCGACGTGCTCATCAAGGATAAAATTATTTTGATTTGTCTCTTTTGTGGGTGAACTAATTTGAATATACTCTTTGTCTTTAAGAAGTTCTTCGTGCCCACCAAGTCTAAGAGCGATTAGATCTCCTTCTTTGATCTCTTGTGCCTCTCTCCAAACATAGGCGCCTTCATTGTCGATCACTCTAAATTTATGATTTGGGGTAGAAGTGATATTGTGTCCTCTCCTTGTTGTTATTGAGATAGTATTTGCTGGTCCATTAATAAAGAATTTAGTAGCGTAAGAGGGATTACTCTCTTGTATAATTTTAGTATTAATGTTTTGCCATTGTGGGCTAAAAGAGTTACCAAGCTCTTTAATCTCAATTAATCCATCCGAAGTTAATATTAGCGTGTCAGAAGCCAAACAGCCAGTTGGAGCAAGCAATGTCAGCTGAGAGTTTCTGATTTTAACATCAGGAGCAAGTTTTCTATTTGCAATCCTTTCATAAATAGAAATGGTTGCTTTTTTATTCTCTTCAAAAGCAGCGAACGAACCAAGTTTTTCTCCAAGTAAAATACTTTGATCAAGAGCATTAAAAGTCATTACCCTAGTGACATCAGAAGCCATCTGTCTTGCTTCTTCTGAATCATAAGGAAGGCCCATTCTTATTAGAAGAGCCCCAAGATTAGTAAAGCCGAGCCCAAGTGGGCGAGTTTGTGTAGTAACACGATGAACATCTTCCGTTGGATACTTCGAGGCATCAATTAAGATATCCATCGCCGTGATCATTATAGAAATATCTTTTCCAAACAGATCCCAGTCTAATGAATTTGTCTCTGACTTATAATATTTTATGAGATTTAAACTGGCTAAGTTGCAACTACTTGAATCTATTGCGGAAAATTCTGAGCATTGGCTTGTAACAATAAAATGGTAGCAAGGTTTACCAAATTTACTAACTTTCTCTTGCCCCCCTACAAGGACAAGATGCTCTCCTTCTACTGTGCCGTCATAAACATCTTCTACTCCAGCGGGTTGGATGGAAGTGATTGTATGATTAAAGGAATCTCCAATTATTAGCCGTCTTTCTCCTATAGAGAAGTCGGCAGAGGCGACTCTTTCTTCTGCTAATACGATGAGATCTTTTTCTGTTTCTACCTTATCTGCAGTTTCTTTTAAGAAACTTACTGTAGGACAGAAAATATTCCCTGGTCGTACTATATTTCTAATAAGGGCAAAGTCTTTCCTAAAGTTTATATCTTCGCTCTTGTTCTCTTTATAAAGCTTATATGCTTCTAATGTTTTTTTTAGGCGCCTTTTCGTATTTGCATCTTCTAAATAACCTTTGTTAATTTTGCCATCAAGGAATCTAATCTTTCTTCGACTGACAAAAATTCCTTGCACAGTTTTATTTATGAAAGAGACATGTCTTCTTTTGTAATTTACATAAAAAATTTCGCCAGTGGCTTCACATTTCTTCTCAATAACAAAGTCTAGCGTCTCTGGATTGAATCTAAATTTATAATTATTCTTAACAAGATTATTGTATCTTTCAATAATTTTATGGTGTCGATTGTTATCTACATATTTTACTCCGGCAGCCTCTGCAAATTCTCGTACTCTTTTAAATCTATACTTTGAAGCGGGCCCAATCACAGGGAATCCTGCTTCAGACCACGAGTCTTTTGTGAAGTAACCGAATTGAGAGTTGGCAGTAATTTCTTTTATCTCTTTTATAATATCTTCATTAGATGTCCCACTGAAATTTGGATTATTCTCTCCCTTAATTGCATCACTAATCCGATCTTTCCAAACAGTTCTTTCTTCTTCGCTTAGTTTGAATACAGGATTATTTTGCCCTTTCATTCTCTCAGAATGTAGTTTATTATGTGCTTCTCTGTCTAAAGGTTCCAAATTATCTGGTGAATTGTTTAATGAATTAAAATCTTTATGGTGAACGACTATTCCCCTTGATAATGATTCTTGACCAAGTTTATAAGAGGCAATTAACCTATGGTCAAACAGGGTTGAGCCATTATTTTCCCAAAAATAGTAATCGCCTCCTTTATAATTTGTTTTGTAAGGAACGGCATCTTTAAATCTTGCCTGATATTTAATGACAGACTTAACTCCATCGCCTATTTTTAGATCCTTTAGAGGGATTAATATACCATCAGGAGAAAGAAATTCATGATCGATGGTCGTTTTTACAGTTAGTCCAGAATCAAAAGTCACTGCATAAACAGGTACTTTCTCTCTGGTTTTTCTTGGGTTGCTCATGTTTGCAACTTTTAGCTTCCCATTTTCTCCAATAGTATAGACAGGAACATCTACTTCTTCTTCTGCTAATTGTTTAAATGAGACCATCCCCCGACCATCTGCTACCGCTACCAATGTGTCTCCAGAAAAACACGGGTTCGTGGAATTAATTCTCCCCATTGATGGGACGGGGTTGTCCTCGTTCATTGTTTCGTCGAATTGGATTCCAGGATCTCCCGTTTCCCATGCGACTTCTGCAATCGCCTGTATGATTTCTCTGGCAGGAAGAGTTCTGGCAACCTCTCCATTGCCTCTATTAATTAATAAGAAGGGGTCATCATTTTCAACAGCGTCCATAAACCTATCAGTAACCCTAACTGAATGATTAGCATTCTGAAAGGCTACTGTCGAGTATGCTTCTTCTGCCGAATAGCCTAGTCCGATTAGAGACTTAGCTTTTCGTTCTTCCAAAAGTTTACAATGGATAAAGTCCATAATATCTGGATGATCGACATTCATGCAAACTAGCTTCGCTGAACGACGACTTTTTCCGCCCGACTTCACAGAGCCCGCACAAGCATCCCACATCTTCATAAAGCTTACTGGTCCAGAGGCAAAACCTTTATTGCTTAACTGTTCTCCCTTGGCTCTAAGCTTTGAAACGTTTACGCCAGCACCAGATCCAGACTTAAAAACCATCCCTTCTCGCTTGGTGTGCTCTAAGATATCGCCCATATTGTCTTCTACTGGGAAGATAAAACAAGCTGACATTTGTGGAAGATTCTCTGGTACACCACAATTAAACCAGACAGGGCTATTAAAACTAGCTCTTTGATTTACTAGGATCTCTGTAAGATATTCTGTAAAAACAGTATAGTTATCATCGCTTTTCTTTGAAGTATTTTTAAGATAACCTTGAGCTATGCCCCAGGTTCCAATTTGGCAAACAACTCTGCCTATGACTTCTAGTGCGCTATATTCATTGTCGGTTGCATACTTGCTTGCAACGATAATCCCAGCACGATCTGACCATCCTTCTGGTATCTCAAAGTTCTTTTTCTCAAAGACAATAGAGCCATCTGGGTTGGCGATAATAGCATCAATCTTTCTAGTCTTGATGGTCATTTATCCTCCATAGAAGAAAGGAGTTTCAATTGCTCGTAGGTAATGTCTGGAGTATCGTTTGGATCCCACTCCTGGATTTCATTCAGGATAGTATAATCTATTTCTGGACTATCGTGGGGAACAAACTCTTCCATCCAGCTGAGACGGTCCATATGAGAAACTATCTCATCAAGATCCTTCGTTGCCTCAGACATATAAAAGAAGTTCTCTAGGCTTTCTTCGCTTTCCGCCTCTACTGAAAGATACGTTGTTTGGTGAACGAATCTAGAGACTTCTATTTTAAATACTTTCATTATCCTCTGCTCCTTGCCTATAAGCCATCGCCATAAGACCAGCTACATGATCGGCTAATGGTCTCCACTCATGGGCTTCTATCACTTCAGTATGGCGGCAGAGAGCGTCTACTAAATGATCTCTGGTAATATCAAGTCTACATAAGACTTCGGTAGCCGCTTCTCTTGTTATGCCATCTGGGAATTCAACCATTGTTTTTCTCCGGATGAAGACAGTCTCCACAGTCCCATCTATTACAACTACCACAATTCTGCATATGAGTCTTTCTGCAGATCTCTTCTGGTGTCTCAACGTCTATCGGCCTTGGGAAGCGAGCAATAATTTTGTCCTCATCTGTTGCAGAGAGACAATTAAAATGTCTCATTTCGTCTGGTACGCCCGCGATAATAATTTCTTTATCTGTGATATAGACGCGCGCGTGCCATAAGCGTGCCCAGTTCTTTATCTCTTTCGTAAGACTAGTCATCGTCTACCAGCGAGCAATCAAAAGAGAAATTGAACTTAAGCTTTTGGCCTTTGATAATAAAGATGTCCTTCTTCTTTGGAAGTTTATCTTTATCAGACAGGAAATTATTCCTTACAAAAGACCTAACCTCTTCCTTCGTTTCTTTCTCAACCATAAGATCAGCGCCATCATTCATTGCGATAAAGAACTTCATCTCTATCCTCCTGTTTTTACTATGATTTCTTTGTTGAGCTTTAGATCGGCAGATAGAGCCCAGCCGATAAGCTCAAGATGCTTTCTGGTCTCTACTAAAGTTTCACAGGTCTTCGCCCAAAAATCTTTGATTATCTTCTGATTCGAGATTACGTTATCAAGATCTTTGCTTGCCAGTGTAGCTGCCACACGACACGATTCGGCAGATAGAGTCTTTCCAAACTTTTCTTCGTGCTCGCGGCGTACTGAATGGTAAGAGTCGTGATACTTATCATCTTTTGCCTGCTCAAGGAGGATTAGTTGAGTTCCTTGCTTGTCTCTATGATAGGCAGCCTCTTGATATTTTCTGCTAACTTCTGCAGAGAGCTTTACTAGCGAAGAAAAATTAACTTCTTCTGGAATATCTACATAAAAATGCTTCTTCCACTGAACCATTGTCTTGCCATCAATGAAGAAGTTCTTCCCTAGATGTTCGGCGAGAGCAGCATTAAACTCCTGTGCCTCTCCTACTCGTGCTTCTATTGCTTCTATGTTCTCACTCATTTATTACCTCTATCCGAAGATCGCCTTTAGTTACCACAATTTTCTTGCAGTTTAATAGGTCCCGGATTTTCTTAACTAATTCTACTTCTCTCTCGTCAATTAATATATCTGTTCCCTTAGGGCCGATAGTGACTCCATCTGCTGTCTCAGCATGAATTGTTGTTGGTACAATTGGCTCAGTAGACATCTGAGAAATCTTTTCAGCGAGGAGCTTAAGCTTATTAGCTGCGTCGTTTCTGGCGTCTTGGTCGCCCGTCTTGGGAAAATATATATTTGGATCTCCTAATATTAAACAAGGAAGATCCTTTTTGTTAGAGATGAAAGCACTGGCTTTCCCGAAAACAATAAATGGCCCCTCTGTATGCTCTATGCTTCCATAGGCCGAAACTTCTATTGTTACTAACTCTAACTTTGCAGAGACAAGAGCTTTCAAATAGGTGAACATCCTCTCGAAGAGCCCCAGCGCTTCAAGAGGCAATGTCCAAACATAAAATGTAATCTTCATTTTCTACCTGAACGTACAGTAGGGAATGTCCTCAAAATATGTAGTGCCAGCCCAGTCTTTATAGATAGACTTAATCTTTAGGAAAGACTTGACCAGTAGATAGGGAGATACAATAAGTCTCATTTCGTGTGGAGTCCCATCTACAGGAGGCAGAGGGCCAAGCTTAAGTAGCATTGCGCCCTTTACCATCTCTCTTATCCTCAAACCAACATGCTCCTGTGCCTTAAAAATTCCACTGGTAAAACCCTTTACTTCATATAAATCTTTGTCTATCTGGGTTAGAAAAATTCCACTGTGGATGGCACTTGTCTTATTGGCTTTTTGTAGAAACTTTAAATATCCATTAAATCCTATCTGTTCGGCTTCACTCAAGAATATTTTTATTAGATCTCTATACTCAAATCTTATCATTTTATTTCTCCATATTTAACGCGCCAAACTCTTAAGCTCTGGGCGTTCTTCCTTCTTGTAGTACTACCTTATTTTAAGATAAATGTCACGAAGAAAGATGAGAGGAGACATACTTTTCCTGATCTAGCTGGAGGTTTTGATTGTTAGTTGGAACTAAGGCGTGACTACTGGTTGGCTTCTTTGTTGTTGTGACTCAGGATAACCTTACAGCCACAAACAAAATCAGACCCCTCACATAATTACCAAAGGACTTTGACGATTTCCAAGAACTTTATCTGCCATTTCTTTTAGGCAAAAGTGACAGATCGTAAAGTTTGGCTCAAGGTAATGCCAGCTTCCACCAATAGTACGACCACAATAACTACATGGAGTAGCTGGGCCTTCTGTAAGAGTTGTTGGAGCCTCTTTGAATAACCATTTCAGGTTTTTAAATAGCTTTTTCATAGAGTTTACCAGGCAAGAATGCGGACTACTGCTCGCTCAAGGAGAGCCTTCATGATAAGCAGTTCGCCATTGGATATGGGAACATTGACGTTCCGGCTAGTCCCATTTTCTTTCTGAGAGAGATTGAAGAATAGGCCACGGCCTTCTTTATCTTTTGAAATACGTAAAGACTTCGTTAGCTGGCCTTTGTTCTCTGTCCCTGCATGAGTGTCATGGAAGATATCGACGTAGTCTTGCTGAATGCCCTCTTTGTCTTTTGGGAAACTACCTACTGTAGCCTCAAGCATCTTTGCGATGTCGGAGATCCCACAGGCAAAGGTAATCTTCTGCTCCCAGTTATACTCGTTCTTCCCTGTTGTCGGAGCCATCTGGATAAAGACTGCGCCAATATCTTTTTTGCTCCTATGTAGCGGAGTAAGATCCATTTGGAACGCGCCAAATCTTCCGGTAACGCCCTTATAAAGCTTATAAGATGCGGCGTATGAATTAACAGACGCTTCGATGGTTTCTAGTAGTTGACGATCTGATACTGTTTTCTCTGCTTCGTTTGTCATCTCTGCTCCTAAGCGGTGATAAGTTTGTAGCCACCCTTGACTACAAATAACACCCATCACCACAACTAAAAAATTGTATTGGCTAAACTATCTTTATTATTGGCTTCTCGTCGTCATTTCGGTAGATGATATAAGTCTTCTTCTGATCTCTCTTTTGGTTTTTTAAACACCACTCATGTAGCCAATTTTCGTCGGCAGGAATTTCTGGCTCTTGTACTGTTCCTCTAGAAAAATGCTTATGGCATTTAATGCATTCCCATTCGTCATGAATCTTTGGATCCTCGTCATAACAAATGGCAACTAAAGCCAGCTCTCCCCGGCATTTAGGACAGGAAGGAAGTCTTCTTAGCTTGTACCCGGATTTTACATGTTTGTTGCGTGCCATAAATAGTTAACCTTGATCGCTAATGTATTTAGCGTTCTGTGCTGTGGTCCTTAAGGTCCGTAGCTCTGAGAACATATAGATAATCTTTTTCCGAATTTCATCTTGAACAACATCTATGTCAGATCTAGTTGCTAGCTGAGCCATCCTATTTGATAAGGCGACCAAACCACTTTCAATATTATCTAGTCTTTCTTGAACTGTAGGCATCTTAATTTATCCTTAAACGGAATTCTCGCGTAGCGAGAAGAAACATCTACTGCATATTGTAACGCTTGTTCGGTATTATTTCTAGATAGATAGGCGACAAATGAAACATCAAAGATATCGCCACATCCAGTTACATCGGGGGCCGAGGAAGAATTAGTTTCTGCTGGTTCGCTGGAGTGAATGATTAGAGAGGAGTCTTCTCCTCTTTGGATTGTCTTGGCTCCTTCTTCTCCTAAAGTAAGGACGAAGTTGTTAAGGATGCCTTCTTCTACAAGAGCTTCTGGAGATTCTCCTAGCCCAATCAGAGAGTCAGTAATTCTTTTTGCTTCCCGGCGATTGAGCTTTAGCCAGGTATCTTTCTGAAGTCTGTCATTCTTTAACCAATGACTAAGGTTCTCGCTTCTAGTATCTAGAATTGTTGAGATTTTTCTTGAGGCTAGATAGTCAAGGAGAGCAGACCAAACTCTTTCGTGGGGGCTAAAGAATCCTTTTCGATAGTCTGCCAAAAGACAGGCATCAATCTCAGGGATTGTATCAACGGCTTCTATTATAGACTCAACAAAAGGATACTTCTTATCTGCAATCCTGTCGTTGTCTAATCTTAATAGGTGGTATCCAGAATGCTTTTCGATAAATCTGGTTTTAGAGACAGGGTTCTCTATACTCTCTATTGATATAGAGGTCAGAGAATATGTTCTCTGCATGGCTGCGATTAATTTATCTGATAGTAGACCCAGGAAGGTTGTAGGGTATCCATGTTGTGCTGCCCAGGCAGCCGCAAATCCGGCACCACCAGGAGTTCTAGAAGAATACTTTTCTAGAAGTTCTGCGGTGATTGTAGGAGCTTCAGGAGAAATCCGATTTACTTCAACGTGGTAAGTCTGATCTAAAATGAAATCCCCAATCACCAGGATCTTCGGTAACATTTGATGTGCTCCTGGTAAGCCTATAGCTGTCTGCCGGGTCGTCTCTTGTTGATGACTCTATAAATAAGGTACTAACCTCTTGCTCTGGAGGGACCATAAAAGTATGTGGTGTACAAGGTGGAATAGAAATAGAGGTAAGCTGGGTGGATAGCTTTGTAAGTCCCTTGCTCCCGTCTGGAGAGAAGCAAATAACCCACAATTCTCCTTGTACTAGGGTAAAGGTCTCATATTTATGTCTATGAAAGTGAGTGCTACAGGCTGCATTTGGTAGCACAGACATGATTTTTACGGTATAGCCTTCGGTTGGGGAGACGATAAACTCACTTCCCCATACCTTTTTTACTTCACGAAGCTCGTTTTCCAGCATAAAATGCTCCTGTAATTACTTGAAGGATACTGAAATACAGTATGGCTGTCAAGTGGCTGTGTCATAAAAAATGGGCATCCTGATTTCTCAAGATGCCCAAGTGAAATTAACCAGATTAGGAACCTACACGCTAGGTCCTCTTTAGGAGCTACTAACGAGAATTAATGTTGCCTGATCCAACGGTATAGAGAGGTACGGCAGTCCCGAAGGAGGCCGGATAATCTCTATGGCTGGGTGTTCAGCAACTCTCGCTTTATTCTCACTAAAGCTTTCGTCCTAGCCCTCTGAAGTTCCGCGATACCTATCACACCGACCAGGTCTTCTTTGATGCTTCGCATCTCCTGAAGTTGTTCGGTCTGCCTCGGAACCTAATTTGGCTAATTTCACAAAAAACTTTATTAAAAAATAATTACATTAGCGACGAGTAAAGCTTTTGAATCTCACTTCTGAAACAGGAAGCAACAATCTCTTTCTTCTTCTCGTCTATTTTGTCTTGAGCCTTCACAAAGTTTTTTATTAGATACTCGTAGTACATCTCTTTGTGAGCAGAAGGCATTGGCTTATTTATAGAGATAGACTGTATCAGTTCTTGGTCGATCTCTTTAATTGAAGGAGGACAATCTTCCTTTGAAAGCCAAGGAAGGTTTTCCCCAACCTCTCCCCAATTCTTATTCAAATTTGGTATGTATATATCATAGGCATAAAAGGAAAGATGATGTCTTAATAAGTGAACTGTTCCAGAGTTTCTCTGAAAATAAGGAATAAAATATTCTCGATTTAAAGAAGAGAACTCTCTGGCCAAATCCAGTATTGTTGAAATAGAAATGTCTTCATATAAATTGTCACCAAATAGATAATGGTTTTCTGAGGCTCCTTGGCCAAGAAGTTGGACTGCCCAGTCGAAGAGATCAAGATAAGCAACATAACCATTGCGTCCAATTGAGTATTGGCTGCGAGAACAAAAATGGGAGATTCCTGGATCTAGTAGCTTATGAGGACTATCGATAGTTAAAGCAGTAATGCCAAGCCGGGCATTCTCGAATCCGTATACTCGGTCTCCACAAGGAAAGACGCCAATGATGTGTTGGCCTTTCTCAAGCTCATTCATTAGATCTTCGGCTTCGTCCATAAGGACGTTCCACTCTGCCTGTTCGGCGCCGAGATATAATGACATAATTATTCCTTATGGAAAGCCAAAGACTGTAAATAATCTTTAAATAGTTTCATTGTCTTTTTCCCGATTGCTTTGCGAGCAGCTTTTTCTATAATAGTTTCTCCAACTGATTCTTTAATAATATCTGCAATCATTGCTTTTATTACTTTATCAGCGTCTTCTATCTTAGGTTCTAAAAAGACATCTAATACATGCATTAGCCTCATATGGGTACACCATTCTTCGGCTATCGCTTGTGCGTCTTCTAAAACCTTTATCTCTTCTGGATCTATAATTTTAGGAGTGTGCTCTCGTTCTGCAAATTCAGGTCTTTTATGCTTACAAATAATTCTGCCACCATTTGGGTGAATTAATTCTATTGGAGCGCGAAGAACAACGCCTTCTCGCATTTTTCCTGGCCCTATGCCATTTCTAATGGCCTGTATGCTATCTGCCATCATAGCGGTGTTTATTGCTTCTTCTGTTGTATCGATTAATCCATAATGTACGAATTCAAAACCTAGTCTAGTAGCAATTCTATCGGCTTGAGGAACTGACATCCAATTGTTGTCATTGAGACATACCTCAAAAGCGATAAATTTTAAATCTTTCCCATAAGTATGAGACATCCCTTGAAGTTTACCGCCATAAGCCTCTCCATATATCGTAATCTTCTCTATATTATGTTCAATAGCATTCTCTGAAAAAATTTTGAGGAGCTTTTCTTGGTCGAAAAGATTAACAAACTGATCATATTTAGCTCCGCCAGAGAAAAAGGTTAGTCTGTTATTTGGATGAGAATAGGATATATGTGCAGAAGTTCCATGGATTTTCTCCATGGCCCAAGCTTGTTTAAAGAGAAGAATATCCTTACTTTTGTAAAGATTCTGGATTTCTCGATAGCCCATTTTAATACTAGAAAGGAATATTGTCGCCAAAGATTTCGTTAGAGGTTGGACTACTTGTCTGCTGAGAAGAAGGATTCGCTTCGCCTGAAGTAGCTTCCTCGTAAGCCGAAATGATTTTCTTCTTGAGAGTCATATAAGCATTTCTACCATCTTCTGTCTTGTCGAACAAAATAGTAGGCCAGCGCTTAACCTTTCCTGACTTTTCGTCAAGAGTGCCCTTCTTGTCTGCTTCAGAAGGGAGGAAGAGATCGTATTCCCGACCATCTTTCCCCTTGAACAAAGAGAATCCTTTGATCAACATTGGCCCTTCTTTAACATTGGCAAAGCCTAAGAATCCATTCTTCTCTAACCGTCGGAACTCTACTGTTGCATTCTCAAACATTCTATTCTCCTATTCTGGTAAGCCCTAGTAAATCAGTTAGGCTTCCGTCTTTTTTAATTAAAAACATTGTCTCCCAATGAGAGGCTGGCTTCTCTGCCATTACAGACCAGCCATCTGAATCAACATAGACATTGGCTACATTACAGTTATAACCATCTGTAAGCATTGGCTCAAGGCAGATAACTGTATCGGGAGAAGGGCAAGGATATTCTTCTGAGAGCAGAGACAGATTAGGGAATAAGGGCTCTTCATGCAAAGAATATCCTATAGAATGCCCACATAAATCATTTACTACGTTAAAAGAACAAACATCATATTTTGAACAGACATTTTCTACCCAAAGTTTATATATGGTAGATCTGTATCCTTGATTAGTGTATTTAAGAACTGCTTTAAGGAAATCAAGCGGGGCTTTAACCAAGCGTTGTTCGTTATCTCTTTTACAAATAGTGAAAGCAGCATCGAAGTGCAGGTTCCTTGCTGGATGTGTTTTGCTTGGGATCGCCAAGCCGAAGTCTAGAGAAACGATATCGTCTGGTTTGAATTTCTTCTTGTCTGGTCTTCCATGTGCGACACAATTATTAAGAGAAGAACAGATAGAGTATCCAAATGCTTCACTATATTGGTTTAGCTGGGTTACAAAAGGAAAGCTAGCACGATTGGTAATTTTACTTGCCGACCACTCGAAAAAGATTCGCACTTCCTCCCCAGTTAGGAGCTTACCTGTCAAGACTTCTTGATAGATAGAAGTAAGAAGTTTTCCAAAGGCAGGACCAACTCTTCTATATTCTTCAAGATCTTCTACAGAGAGGCGAGCTGGTAGTTTAGAAATAGGAGTCATTATATCCAGGCCCCGTAGCGCTCTAACCATTCATCGTCATCAGTAAGACTTTTGACGATAGAGGATTCTTTCTTTGTAATCTTGATCCCACTTGGAGAATATTCTTCAAGAGATTCTGAGTCAAGGCCTGCTTCTGAATTCCAAATCGATTTTGCCCATGCATTTGGGCCAAGATACCTGTTCAAAGATCGAGATTTCTTGGTCTTCTTGCCCGTATTCATTATCAGTTTCTGCTCGATCACTGAGACAGGGAGACCAAGAATAGCCGATAGCATCTTTAATCTTGGAATAGCTTCGACCATGTTCAGGTTTCCGAAGAAGACGCTATAACCATCAAAGATTAGAACGATAGCATTCTCGATATAAAGACCATTGCTGGACTTCTCTCGAATGGTATTCGTATGTAGCATCTTCTTTGCGAGAGATTCAAGAGAGATGGCCATGCTTTACTCTTTAGTCTCGACCTTCGCCTCTGAGACGATGGTAGCAATTATGTGCCAGGAGCAATTGTCATGAGGACAGATGATGGATGGAAGGATTCTAGCACCACTGGAAGCAATAGATTCAAAGGTTCCATGTGAAGTAGTACTGATTGTCATCAGTCTCTTGCATTTGGAACAGCGAAGGATCCAATCCTCTCCCATTCGGAAGATCTCTCCTTCGCCAATCTGATCAAGCATTTTCTGGGTGACATCTGTAAGCTTGATGTCTTCTGTTTGATAAGAAAGCTTCGGCTCTTCTACTGTTTCTTCTTCTGTCATTGCTTGCCTCTTTTGCTCTATTCAATAAAGGTTGTTTCAGAAAGCGGTTTCCCGTTAGGACCAATAACTTTCATATAAAACTCTTTCATATCTATTTGGACTTCCAAGGGAATCTTCTCTCCTCTGACGATTTTGCTAACGATCGAACAGATGACAGAAGAAATTGTTCCTGCGGTAAAGAGAGTAGCTTTTGCTGTACATCTAACAGGAGCTACGTCAGAGTCATCCCATAGGGTTGCCTCATAATAGCGAACTGCTTCTGGTTCTACTGGATCTACTGTGTAGATATTCATAGAAGTCAGACCCATTCGGCCGTCGATAAGCATCTGAATTGGCTGAGCTTTAACCATTTTCCAGATCTCTTTCCTGGACTTCATAGAATCCACTCCCGCAATGATGATGGAGCCTGGCTCTACGTCGCCATCGAATAGGTCTGGGTTGGTCTCTATCTCTATTCCCTCAAATTGCTTAATAATATCTGCAACGGCCTCTACTTTCTTTTTGCCAAGATCCTCTATTCTACAGATCTGCAAAGGAAGGTTTGCTTCCTCGAAAGTATCTGGGTCATGGATAACGATCTGTCTTGCACCCATCTTCGCCAGATAAAGAGCAGCATTACTCCCAATTGCTCCTGCTCCAATGATATGGAACTTCAGGGCAGCAAGCTCTTTATAAGACATGAAGTCTAAAGTCCGATGGAATCTGGCTTCGTCTGCAATATGCAAGGTTGTCATTTTACCCTCAATCGTTATTGCGAACAGTAAGGTTTGTCCCACAACAGATGCACTTATATACTGGCCCCTCTCCAAGGGGTACAGGAGTAAGACAGGTAGTGCAGAAGAATTTTCTATTCTCGATTAAGATATCAAATGCGGCCCCGACTATAAGCTCAAGATAATCGTCATCCGTCTCGTCTGAGATCCATCGTTCTAGATCTTCACGAATAATTGAATCCGCTGTCAGAGGAAGCATTCCTGCCTCTTCTTTGTCAACTTCTTCTGCTTCTGGATCAGAAAGAATAATATCACAGGCACTCTGGAGAATAAGAGAAAGCTCAGACTCTGAAGCTATTGAAACCATTGAGGAAAGTGTATCTCTCATATCTTCTGCTGGCATCTCAGAATTCAATCTTCTATTTACCTGAGCTTGTCGAGAGTAGTCAAAGTACTCTTTCTCTTTCTTTGATTTCTTCTCTCTTCCTCCCTTTTCCTCCTCCAGCACTAGATCTGAATACAGGAGACCGATACAAAGCCTAGGATCTCCGGGGATCTTGAGAAGATCTATCTGTGGGTTGGAAGAGATGGCGCAGACAGCCATCCGATCTTCAGGAGCAGTTACTCGTACGTTCACAGAGACTCCAGTTAAGTCGTTATAAACTCCAGTGATGATAGCCATCTTCCGGAAACTTGGTTCTCCTGGCCATACGGCAATGAGAAGATCTCCCTTGGCAATAGAACCACAGATATTCATGACAAGCTTGTTGCTAAAGCTTCTGAAGAAGGTACAGAATCCAGTTGGATTGCTCTTTGGGTAATCTTTGTGAATCTCTTTCTCTATAAGAGAAATGTAATTGCTATATGCTTTTTTGAAGTAAGAGGGCGAAGCATGAGAGACCTTCTTGTCATGAGGATCAACGAAGGCCATTCCTGGTTGATAGCTAACATGGATAGGCTCATTGCTCCGGTCCCAAATAGGAAGCTGATAAGGGCTCTTTCCCTGATCTCGGCTATCTCTCCTAGCAAAGTCATAGAAGTTTCTCTCTGCGTTAGATCTGTTATTATAGTAGGTATTGGACTCTGTGACTTTCTCGTTGAATTCCAGGCGGCACTTTTCTTTTATCTCTTTCGGGATAAACTCTTCATGCTGACACTCCAGATTATCAAAGCGCATTCTTGGTTCTTTGATATCCAGTCTTGTCTTTACCTCTCCCTTGCGGTTGAAGACAGCACTTAGCCACCAAGTCGCATGTGATAGCTTTGCTTGGATACAAGACTCATCTTGCCCCGACCAAAAAGTTGTCATGTTGGCATGACTATGCCACCAGAAGCGCAGCTGATCTGCTTTGTTTGTATTGTTTGCTTCGTCTTCTTCAATAATCTTTGCAAATAGGTTTAGCTGATCTTCGTCGTCTATATCAGTGAAGCCGCTAGTATTCTTCTGCTTCAGCAGAAAGACTTCCGAGACGCTAAAGCCATCTTTCGTTCTCTCTACAAGGCCAAGGCCCGAGATTTCATTAGTTGTCATCTCGACCCAGGTCTTTATCTTCAGCCACGCTTCGGAGCTGAATTCAATTGGCATCTCAGCATCTTCTACATTGAAAGAAGAAGATACTGCTGATTTGGTAGGAGGAGGCGGAAGAGTTTTTACTTCCTCTTTCTGGACAGGAGCAGACTCGATTGTTACTGGAATAAGCTCCTGCTCCTTTGAATCGATATCTGCCAGATCTTCAGCAGTTAGGTCAGCAGGAGTAGAGATTGCAGAATCCTTCTTGAGAAGTTCTGGTGCTAGACTTTTCGCAATAGGAAAATTAGGTCTTGCGATCAGGACTTCTTTCTTGTCTTTGTCATTGAAGTCACCGGCAAGGCCTTCTTTCGGAAGTTCTAGTTTATTAAGACGAGCAATAGTCATATTAATCACCACAAGGAAGGCGGCAGAGGCCTTTGTCTTTTGCTAGACAAGAGCCGGTCCAGTTTGTTTTCTGACATTCTGCTTGAGAAGCCTCAAGGTTAGGACAATCAACCTTGCATTTGACCATGCAATAAGCGACCCCAGTTGCCATCCTATTCGTAGCGCATCTTCCTTGCGCAGTCTCTTTATGGACACATTCAGATACTTCACAAAGAACGCACTCATAAGGATGAGATAGCTTCAGACAGGAACTGTACTTGTCTAGCTGTTTGTATTCACATTTCTCGGCACAACGAACACACTTCTTCGCCTGGGCGTAAGAGTGAGTTGGGCCTCGTCTCTTACAGGCAGATCCTTCCTCTGGCCTGCTGCCTATGCCATTCCAGGCATCTGTTCTTACATAAGAGTCCTCCTCTTTGTAGCTATTGAGAAGCCTCAAGGAGAGAGAGACAAGATCAAAGAACCCTTTTCGAGAGTGAGACTCTCTAAGCTTTGTCGATAGATTTCCCCAGCAAACCTTTCCATCTGACTTAATATGGGGATGACAGCATCCGTTTCTATCCATCTTGGCATTACAGTGAACAATTTTGATTTGATCTGCAGACTCATTGATTGGAATAGTAACTTTATAGGAACCTAAGAATGCTCCTGATAGAACGATAGGATGTGTAGTACAGATCAGATTCGCCTCTTCCACGCGGACATCTATTAGAGAGGCAGGAATCAAATCCTGGAGTTCCTGCCATTGTTTCTTTGCTAATTCTTCCGTATGGCCCTTCTCAATGGCCATCAGATTCTCAGCAACGATCTCGTCTCTGGTCGCAGCCTCCAAGAATTCAGAGGCCTTCTTACTATATTCGGAGGCCTTATCTTTGTTGGCCTTGGCTGTCGCCATATGTTTTTCATAATCCTTGGAAAGATTAAAGGTCATCTTCTTTGCAAGGACGTTATGTCCAGCGGGATAAGCTTCTTCTTTCAGGAGCTTAGGAACAGAAGCAGTAAGAATATCAAGAAGAAACTCTTCGGATAGATCGTGACTGAAAGCAAAGCTCAATTCTCTGTCTCTGTACTGACAGACAGGATAACAGTTCCTGGGAATTTTGCTTTCCGGTGGTAGACAGAGGACTTTGGGAGGAGAGGTCTTCCCTACCGCAATGAACCTTGATTTCGAAAGATCAAAGGTCTTATTGTTTGCAAGAACTTCCAGTCCTGCAATTGAGATGCTCTCGCACTCTTCCTTGGGTTGAAACAGCACAGAGATTGAGTTCTCTGCTGTTTCCCCATTAAAGACAAACTTTTTGCTCGGAAAGATAATGGAAAGAAGGTCTGGAATCGTCTGCATCTTAATTGCCTCTCAAATAAGTCGAGCAGGGGGATAGACCACTACAGGCCTATCCCCTCTGCTCTTAAATTTTCCGCGAAGCTGGTTAGTAGCTGCTGCCGCCTGCTACCTTGGTTGACACGAGGATCGTCTGCTTATGGCGAACAGTCGTTGCCATATTGACGGTCTGGCCGTTGATGCTGGCAGTAATGCCAGTCGTCGGGGCATCCGCCTGCTGCAGGCAGTGCTCGACAGAAGAGCCATCGGGGACCTCTACGTGACGGGGCTCAGCGCCCAGGGAACGAACGGTAACGATCATTGTTTCCTCCAGTGTTTCTTCTTGGTGACAATGCACCATTTTTTGTTGCCCAAATAGGCAACGAACCACGAATTAAGTCCTAAGGAAAATAAATTTCTTAATCTATCTAGCCGGGGCGTTTACTTAACTCTCTAGACCTGTTTTGAGTTGGCTTAGGATCCGTTGATAGACAATCCTGAGTTCGTAACTGTTCTCTGGATAGTCACTATCCGTTAGATCCGCAAGTCTAATGACTTCGTATTCGTCCGGTTTATAAGCAGTTGCTTGTCTAAGTAATTGTTTGGCTTCGCTTATGCTATCAAGCTCGTCCCACCAATTATTGTTTTCATTTTCTGCATATTCAAGAAGTTCTATCAATCTCTCAAGTGCTAACAATACATATCACCTCAAAGTGGAGTTCAGAATGTCCTTGAGGCTAACCTATAATGTTTTCTATCAAGTGTCAATAAGATCTTTGATATTTTGCTTCTTGACCGCAAGCTTCCCTGAATTTATCAGGAGAGACAGCTCCAGTAGGGAGATCTCTTTCTTCTCTTTGTCGGTCTTTAGTGTTATCTGCCCCTGATTAATGTCAATAATCTCTACTGTTCCAAGACTTCCTGAGAATCTTGACCCAACAAAGATAGGATAGGAACCAGGAATAGTTGTCTCTTGTTTTAGATTTACTGCTCTTTCCAGTCCAGTTAGCCTTCCAAGACATTCTTCTCCACTAATCCTAGGAGACTCTTCTACTTGAGTAGGCTTTCCATTTAACAGCTGGAGAGAAGAGCCTACTGTTATTTTGTTTAGAATCTTCTCGGGCTTGAAATCCCTTTTAAGAATTCCATAGCTATCAATGAACTTACTGGAGACCTCTTTCGGAACTCGCTGAATGATTTTGACCCGACTTTTCTGTCTGGTCTTCCCATTCTTATCAATCGTTGTGCTTATAAATTTTCCATCTTCGTCTATTAGCACATAGCGATCTGGGTATGGGCTTATTGCTGGGATTATTTTATGAACAAACATCAGCTTATGATGATATTGTATGAACTTTCCCGGCGTTATTTTTAAAGTCTTGGTTGGCTTTGGTGCTATTATTTCCTTGGCAATAGGTTTCAGAAGGCATTCCTTCGGTGGGGAAGGAATAATTATTATTGGCAAGTTGCTATTACAGGCCGGGCACCGGCTGAAAATAGCAAGCTGCTTCGTTGTATGATTAAAAATGACTTCGAACTTTTTCTCTTCTCCCTCAGAGAGAAGATCGATAGTCCGATCTTGCAGAACTTCTGGGAAGATCTTGTTATGAGATAGGTTGATATGAAAATACCCACAGGCTTTCTTATGAAAGCGAATCAATAGATTATCTACTGATGTCTTGAAGATATCTCCAGACTTCATCCCAAATTTATCAAGGCTCCAAGTTGTCTTTGCTATCACTCCTCCTTGAGAGTTTACCTTTATATCTGAGGCGCGATAGGGGAAGCATTTTTTATTATAAGCGTGGAAGATTCTTTCCTTCTCATGCTTCATATCCTCGATCAAGACATAAGGAGAGAAGATAGGAGTAACCAAGCTTGTCTCTGTTTCGCATGAAGGAATCTTGCTTACGACAGGCTCTCCAGCAAGTCTGGCTAATAAAGTATCTACCTCTTTGCTCTCTTTCCCTGTTTGACAGAGATCAGAGCAAGGATGTCCTGGCCTAAGATAGTAATCCGAGAACAGGAAGTGACCTTCATCGCAGAAAGTAAGGTAGTGATTGCGACTTTCTTCGGGGATATGCCAACTGCAGGGCGTTACTCCAATTGAAGCAAGGATAGCATCAACTTCGTATCCTGCTTTAGGCATCCCGTTTGGCTGAGTGACACGGGGAGCCAGATTCCAAATGATTTTGGACTTCTCGGCATCCAGCATTAATGGGATTAGCTTCTCTCCGTCTCTAAGACGAAGGGAAGCGTCTATGTGAGATCTTGTTGTAACTTCTGCAAAGCCAAAGCCAGTTTGGAGAAGATAGAGGACCGCAATCTTCCATTTCTTTCCATCGGCTGTTACATTCCATGTTTGGCCGGGACGAATACCTGCATTAAAGGCTTTTCTATCTAAAGCAGGAAGCTTCTTATAGTCAATCTCTTCCAGCAGTAAGGATCTATTCAGAAATGGGAGAGTAAGGTCTAATGATTTAGACATCTTTATGCCTCTTTTATGCAGCTATTAAAATATTTGGGAGACAGGGCCGAGTAGCTCGACCCTGCTCCCTAGGTAGCAGACTAGTGATTAGTCTTCGGTGCGAACGGTACCGCGATTCCCTGCGAAAAAGTCCGCGATGTTGTCCGGAACAACGGCATCGCGCGCATACTCGCCGGTCTCATAGTGGAGAACAATGCTGCCATCAGTGGAGTAGAAGTCCGTGACTTCACAGTTCTTGCCGGGCTCCAGTCCCTTGGACTTGAGAATCGTCTTGAGGACGATTTCGATCGGCATGGCCGCCGACTTCTCTTCGGTCGCGCCGGTAGCGCTGAGCTGCACGAAACCGTTGGTTCCATTCAGCTTGTCCAGGATCATGTTCTTTGTGACGATCTTACTCATGTTTCAAACCTCCATCAGGTTCTGCCCAAATGGGCTTTTTGGATCCATTGCCAACTCATGCAGCATATCTTAAAAAACAAATTCTGTCTAGGAAATTGTGTCTTGGCGACGCAGTTGGAGAATCACCGGATAATATCTTTTCATAATGCTAACCTTATTTTTAGCAAACTGTTTCTTTATGCATCTACCATCTCTAAGAGCTTTTGTGCCTGCTCCATAATAAGATACTGGCTTTACCCAGTCATTAATATCTTTTATCGTAATCCTACATTCTTCTACGGCCCCGGCAAGATGGGCTGTTGCTCCAGAGATAGATGCTGATGGCTCTTTAAGCCCTATTCTTTGTCGTTCTCGAACAGAGAATGGCTTAAGCCAGTCTAAGAGGGACATACACCATCGAGGATGACACTGTAAGATTCCTACTTCTCCTCTTGTTCCTATCTTGCTCGAATCTAGTTTGCTTTCAGAAATACTCATTGCAGCTAAAACAAGATGCGCTTCTTTGGCTTTTGCAAGATCTGGAAAATATTCACGAACTGCTTTTCCAAGATACTTAGCGAGGATAGGCCTAGTCTCTTTCTGCCGAGCAAGAACTTTTTGGGTGTAAGAGTCTTGTTCTGCCGTCCAAGCATCCCAGAGAACAAGAATTTCTTCTTCAAGTGTTCCTGCTATAGAAGGTATAGGAATAGCTAATGATAGTATAAGTGTAAATATTAGTAGTCGTATCTTCTTCATCTTTAATGAGAAGCCTCCTTTTGAAAAATTGTGGAGCTTATCTTAGACTACTATAGAATTGCTGGACATATCGTTCTACAAGCAATTCGCACAGCTCCCAGTTAAAACCGGCTGGGTCGGACTTCTTGGCATTTGTATGCATATGAGCAATTAGACCTACATGTGCTTTAGCTTCTGAAGTCTCGATAGCCTCTTTCGGAATCTGTTGCTGCTCGTTGCGGGGGAACTTAGGAATAGTTAACTCAATCCCCTTGGCGATAGTTACTGCCGCCCAAACAGCTCCGACAACTCTACTATAAGAATCAATCTGAGCTTCAGGCATCATATAAACATTTCTCTTTACATTCTGTATCGTTTCAATGTGTTGGTCATGGGGTAAATTATTTCGTTTCTTACAGTTCTCTGGGCTATAGAAGGATGGATCGTCATTTACAAATGGGAAGAGGCATAGCTCTGTACCAAAGGAAAATCCATTGTGGCTGCTGGCATGCCAAGCAGAATGTACTACGTCCAGGAACTGATAAATTCTTCCATCGTCTTCTCCAGCGAAGTGAACGGAAAGACCTCTCTGTTTCCAGAGAACATCATACATTATAGATGGATCTTTTCTGTCGCCGCCAGAATGATGAGTAAATGCCTGTCGAATATCCTTTAACCCATGAGGTCTCTGGCTATAGCGAGGGCCTTTAATTACCTTTATGACTTTGCCTGTCTTGTCTTTAACAATAGATTCGCCTATAAGATACCCATTGAATCCATTTGGATCCTTCCAGGTATATACAGGGATACCAATATCTATTGGTTTGCCATCGACTATGATCGATGTACTAGGCATTATCAATACGGGCCGGTTTCTGGAATAGTTCCTGTGTTGGCAGTAAAGTCGCCTTTCAGATACTTCTCGACAAGAACCCAACGAGCCTTTACTTCTGTGTAATAGGCCTTATCGTAAGGAGCATCAATGAGTTCTGTCAGCGGGTCATCTGTATCAAGAAGACCTTCCAGGCACTTACCTAGAGTTCTAGGAAGCCAGGTGTCTTCGTCTAACGCCAGGTTAACCGTAGCATAGGTATAAGCATCAGAAAGCAGCTCTGCCAGTGTTTTTGTATCATAACTCGACATATAGTTATCCTCCCTTCAGTCTAGAAGATAGGATAATTATATCACGATGTCGAATTTATCCTGTTTGGCCAAAGACTGGTAGACTCTTTTCATATCTATCTTCTTGAAATCTTTAGACATGGCTCTCAGAATAGTTGCCTTCTCCCGTATGTCTTGCTGTGGGAAACAGGAGAGATAGGAGGATAAAACACTCTGATCGAAGAAGTATTCCTGATAAACAATACCTATAACTTTTGTGATCCTGTCTGCAGAAGTTTCTATCTGCTCCTTTGAGAACTCTTCTTCTAGAAGTGGACGAAGCCCTTCTCCCGATAAAGTATTGATATCATTGGACTCTAGAAAGTTCTTGGCAGTAGTATAGATTGCAGCGTTTGAAATAAACTTACTAGCCCAGTGGATATCTTCTATCTCTTCTGGCTTCGCCTTGTACATCTGAAAGGATTCTGAGTCAGGAGATTTAAGATAAAGGACAAACCCTTCAATCCCTTCTACGGAAGTCTGATCTTCTGAAACCTTGTTCTTGCTATGAGCTTCTTCTCTAAGCGCCTCATAAGCCTGTGTAAGCCCGTCTATTGTAAGAGGGCCGTGGTATGGGCGTTGCGGATTGATAAGCTCAGAAGGCAGACTGGAGCATCCTAGATGTATAGAATGATCTCTTTGCCGCACCATAAACAAAAGCTTGGCGTCAATAGGTAGCTCATATTTAACTAATAGCGGATTTAGATACCCATATAGCTCAAAGGATAAAGAATATTCATCTAGCTCAGGAGTGCTAAATATTGAGTACTTCTTTAGGATCCTATCCCATAGGGCTTTAAAGTTTATTGTGTCGAAGCTTCTAAGAACGGGAGTCAGTCGAGTCTTTGCTGTTGTAAATGTATTTCCGTTGGCATCATAATAACGGTAGACACAGATGTTAGTTCCATCTATCTTCTCTGTAATTACCAGTTGTTCTACCCATGGCCATCTATAGGTTCGCTTCCCTGTTAGGTCAGAGGTAAAGGGATAGTGAAGTTTTGGTGTCCCGTAGATCTTCTGAAGGCAGTCTCTATCGTTTACCTGTGTAATTACAATAGCACCATAATTGTGATCAGCTTGGTGACAGATGAAGCCATCGAGTTTATTATCGTTATAGATATCTATTGCAGAGAAAGGTGAAAGACAGTTTTCTTTTACATCCAAAAGTGAAGCTGCAGATTTTAGGATAGCTTCTGACATTTAAATACCCTTCCATATTTTGGGCCAAGGGGAGGAAAGAGCTTCTTGTATTGCTTTTGTCAGTTCCTTAGCATGCTCGTTTTCCCATTCGCTAGATGTCCAACTAGCATAAAGAGCCTCTCCTTCTAAAGTAACAACATACCAATAACGGAGGAAATTAATATTAAACAAAGATTTTGCCAAGGTATCTGTTTTTAAAGGTTCTTCTCTCATATCAGAAAGCCAGTAATCTGGCTTATGATTATGAAGTTCACAGAACTTGTAGTCAGAAGGGTAGTCTTCGTCAAAAAGATTCTCTTCCCATTTCTGCTTTATAACAGGATTCTTTTCTAGCTGGCTGACAAGATATTTATATACCGCTTTGTTCTTTCTGGCGAGAATACTTTTCCCCTTAAAATCATCTGCTGCCATTCCTATGGGCATCTGGCGAAAGTAATACCAGCCAGTTCTTCTCTTGGCCAAGTCACGCTTTTGCTTTATCTTCTTTGACATTAACGACGAACCTCAAATGGAAGGATGCCGCTAGAATTTATCTTTGGTTTAGGCCACTTCTTTGAAAGGATTTCTCGCGTAACTTCTGTTAAGATTGGAGCTTGAAAATGATTCCATTGTGCTTCAGCTATTGAGCCAAACAAAGCTCTTCCTTCTCTTGTAATCCCATACCAGTAGTCAGTATCAATTGTAAGGATTATGTGTTCTTTTATTTTTGGATGGCGGGAAAACCAAGCAGAACCATTGTCCCAGAGGATTCGAGATCTATCAGTAGGGTTAAGCCTTTCAAGGTTATAAGTATTTAGCTGAACCATAAAGTATTCGATAATTGCTTTTTCTTCGGCGGATAAGCAGTCAAAGCTTATTCCCCCACGGACCTTTGAGAAATAGTAATAGCCATCCTTTGTTTTCGCGGCAGTTCTTAATCGCTTGATTCGCTTAGACATTATGAGATTCTTTGCTGTATTACTGCAGAAGAGACAAGATTTATAAAAGCTTCTTCGGATAAAACCTTTGTTTTCTTATACCTTCTTATAAATTCGCCCTCTTCTGGAGCAAGAGGGTATAAACCTTCTATTTCTTCTTTTGTTGCTGGTCGGAAAGTCGAAGAGACATTAGAAGGACTAATTTTCCCTCTCGCATAGGTGCTTTGCACATAAAAAGCAACTTCAGAAACCTCTTTACAAGCAATAAGCTTCCAGGAAAGAAGGCAAAAAGATTCTATCCTTTGAGCAGGGAATGAAAAGAAGTTCTGGTGATTTGTTTTACAATGTAAGAGTATCTGTGACAAACAAATGGCTTTTGGTTTTTTAAGAAGTCTTCTCTTCCGTTTGGACAAGAATTACTCTATGGTAAGAGCAACTTGTGGCTTGATATCCATAAGCATTCTTTTCCCGAATACAATGGAAATTTCTGCATCATTTGGCAATGGTTGATCGTTCTCGACACAGTCCAGGAAGATATCTTTTACAAAGGTTTCTGCTTCTTCCTGCGAATCGAACTCTGTAATCTGAAGCTCGTCCATCTCTTCGGCAAGATCCTGAGTCAGGAAAACAAAGAACTTCTCTTTTGTGTCAGTCATTTTTCAATCTCCAATCAGTAGGGTTGCAGCTAAAATTATTATGGATACAAAACACAATACTAAACAGGAAATAATCATGTACTAGAGGATAGAAACGAGCATTCCAACTATGAAACCAACAACTACTCCTCCGGCCGCAGAAGAAAGACCAACTAACCAGGGATTTGGTCCCTTCTTCTTCTCAGCTTTGACACGAGCTTCGTGTTCTTTCTCCCAGATCTTTGTAAGATTATCACTGTGCTCTTCCAGTCGATCTGTTAGGTCTTCACAAAGCGAAAGGCTTTCTGTGTTGAGTGCAATGACAGCCTTGTCGTAATTCATTAGATCTTCTATCCGCTCTTTGTTCTTCATCGCAATTGTATAACCGAGATAGATCTCTAGAACTACCTTCTCTTCCTCGATAGAGCGAACACAGCGAGTCTTGTCTGCCGATAAGCAAGGAGGAAGTATTAAGTCTGTTTCTAATGTCTCTGGAAATAACTGTATGCTATTTGAGGTCTCCAATCCGCTGGCGTAAGCGTTCGAGGTCGCTAGTAGTGTTGGCAGAATTAATATCGGAATTAATACTAGAAGCTTCTTCATTGGTTTCTCCTATCTTTCCTTCGATCTTCTCTTGCCGCTCGCGAATGAGCTTTGCTGTCTTGTCATTATTCTGAATCTTTTCTTTGGTATCTTTTATGTCGTCTTTAATCTCTCTATCGGCTTGCTCAACTAAAGTTTCTTCCAGCTCATTCCCAACATTACTAGTGCCTCCACTTGAGCGGCCCCAATAGTAAACAACTATTAGAGTGATAGGAATCAGAGCTATCGCGACTATAGCAATCAGGATTTGCTTCCACAATGGAAGCTTCAGGAATTTATTCTTCAGCTGCTTTAGTGTCATTCGTCTGTCCTTTTGTTATCTGCGCCATCTGTATATAGCGGTCCAAGGATGCTGTTGACAGGATATATCCTACTCCCAGGAATCCAATTGTCAACATTCCTGCGAGCATTGTCGCAGACAATGGCCAGCCTACTGGCTGAACGACTAATGCAGTAATCATCACTCCGGCAATAACGAGGATTGTAAACAGTAGCGCTAGAAACTTTTTGCTTTTAGTCGGAAGCTTGTCAAAAATATCATGTCCCACATAAATCACTACTCCTTTATTAGTTACAGCTGTATTATAATAGAGGCGGAAAGAGAAATCAAAAGTCTATTGAATGGAGATAGTGCGAGGCGTAGTCGCTCTTACTAACCGGAGGAGGAAATTGGAAATTAGGGGCAATTCTTTTTATTCTTTGTTGAGCTTCTTTTGTTAAAGGAAGAATTGGATTTTGCCCCTCTGTTAAGAAGGAAAGAATCTCTTCTCTTTTCGCAACTCGAAAGAAAGCTTTGCTTACTGAATAAGAGACAGGTCCTCGGCCCTCTCTCAAATGAGAGATAACCCTGACTCTTATATCAGAGTCAAAAACATTAGAGTTGGTAGAAACTACTTCTCCTAAAAAGTTTGTGTTTGTGAAAGTATATTTTGTGGCGTGAATTCCAACCACAATACTACCAACAACAATCTCTGTTGAAGATCGATCCTTTTTGGCTTTCTTCTCTAAAAGCCTTTTCCTGCGGATAGATTTCATTTCTTGTTATAGATTTTGAATTCCTTCTTATCGCTTTTGTTGTAGATCTTAGGCTCTTTGTCTTCTTCGAGGTCCTCTTCTACCTCATCATCCTCGAATCCCTCGTCTGGGTCGTCAACATCATCGAAGTCATCGTCGTCTTCGATTTCCCCGCGCAGATCGTCCCAACAAAAGCCTGCTTCAGTTAGCTGGTGGACAGAGATCTCTCTGTCAGGAAGCAGTGCTTCTTCTGTCTTCTCAGTGTCTTCTATGGCAAAGCTAAGTTCTCCCTCTGGATCAGGATCGAGAATTTTCTCCAAATAGTCATTGATATCACAGTAATGAAGTTCTTCTACTGGAATATCCGAATCAATTCCTTCAGGAAGTTCGATCTCAACGATCTTTTCTTCCTTGATCTCTCTTGTGATAAATACTTTTAATAGCATTTTTTGGGTCGGCATTATTCTCTCCGTTCTTGCTACAAGGTTAAAAAGCCTTTTATCCTCCTTCTTCTCAAATATTTGATAAGAAGAGGAAAGAAACTTCTATCTATCTGCGATACGTATTTATTAAAATCTTCTTTCTGTGCCAAACGGAAACAAGAAGGAGCAACTGGATATTTCTCTATCTCTTCTTTTCCTGGTTTTTGAACAATGAAAAGAGGATTAGGATATTGTTTGAGTCTTTCGCCAAGAGTATAGACTAATGTTTCTCTGTTTGTAATACAATATTTATTCTCAGAATTACCAATTAAAAAATCTCCTTTACAGAAAGGAGTTCCTTCTATTAAAATAGCTTTCTCTGTTTTCCTTCTTCTCCTCTTTGACATTATTTATTGTATCCATCTTTAGACCAGCCAGTTCCGATTAGTTGGAAGCCACCGAAGGACATGATTTTATAAGTATTGTTTCCCTTACAGAATGGACAGATAAATCCTTCTTGCTCAGTGGCGGGAACAAAATCCTCGAAATCTTTGTTACAATCTTTGCAATGAATATCATAGAGTAGTATTGATTGCTTATTCATTTCAATAACTACCTTCTATTATAGATAGGGTAATCTTTCTCTTCCTTGCCCACATTATAGATAGCCAGTTCCTCTTCCTCGTCTTCCTCTTCTTCATAATAAGGATATTCTTCAATGATTTCTGGATGTTCGCTAATTTCGTTTTGTAATACTTCTTCCATAGAGAGATTTGGCAACAGGAGTTCTGTCCTTGCACAATCTAGACAGAAACTTGGATTCTCTAGTTTTAGTTCTTCTGTCTCTGCCGCATAGATTGGCTGTGTTTTAGCGGGAAACAGGATTATCTGTTTTTGTCTTTGGGCGGCCAAGATACAGGTAGCAATTATTGGCTCTCTCGTTTTAAAGAGTTGCTCTGCCAGATCCAAAACAGCTTTCCCTTCTGGCTCGCCCAACAAAAGCTCATAAGCCATCTTGTCTATAATTGATTCTGGCTGGAACGCGCCAAACTCTTGACCTCTCTGTCCGCAGATATAGCATTGGTTGTCGTGTATATCGAATTCTATTGCGCGTGGAGTTCTGTTGATCTTAGGCGGCCAGGAAGCTGAGAACTTTACTGGAAGGAAGTAACCACAATTATTGCAGCAGCCTAGATCAGAGAAGTCTTTGCTATCGCAGTAAGGACAGACTGGTCGTAGAGAATTTCTCTCCCACTTTGCAAAAAGATTCATGAAATACCTTTATTGCAGAAAATTGAATCAAAAGTTCAAAAATGAAAAATCTGGAAAAAAATTTTTTCTTGAATTTGGATCAGGAACACTTGATTATGGAAGCTCTTACTAATTTATCTTTCATTTCTTTTGAACAAGAAAAGGAACTAGGATCTATTGCTGTTGGCTGATAAGTATAAGAAGGTGAGCGAGGATAGTTAGGTCCTCTATATATCTTAATTGGCTTTTTTGTCCTATCGTCTGTTACTGAGGAAAGAAATCCGCCTGGGCTTAAATAAGCGAACTTAAGAAGATAACAGATTGACTTTAGACCCTGTTCTTCCCAGCTTTCAGGAGAGAATCTTGAAAGGTAAGAACAGAAACCGTAATAAGGATGTTTGCCAGATTTAAGTTTTTCTAGATCCGCCGGAAAATGAAGCTTTAAGTCTAACTGTCTTTTAGCTTTTCTGCGGTGTTTAGACATCAGAAGCTACTTTAATGATTTTTTGAGTAAGTAGTTGCTTAACATATTTTGCGCTACAAGAAAATCCTTGCCAATCTCTAGGAGCGATTGAGTAACCAAATCTTGTTGGATCTCCAACATTAGGACCATAATAACGTTCTGAAAAATCACCTTTAAGATATATAAAATTACTAAATTCAGAAGATTTGTGTAAATGTGTAAATTTAATAATATAACTAATTGTTTCTGGTACGTCTTTAGAAAGAGCGCCTCTGCCAGCACAAAAACCAAAATATTGATGTTTTCCGTTTATTAAAAGATCAATCTTTACTGGAGAACAAACAATTGGTTCTCTGGTTTTATTTCTATTAATTCTTCTTCTTCTTTTAGACATTACTAGGCTTCTTGCTCTTTCTCTCTAAAATCTTTAAAAGCTTTTCTCTTATTTGCTCGGCCTTTAAATATCTAAAATTTCTAAGTTGTCTTCTGGCCATTAGCTGTAAGAGCGGATAGGAGTTATCTTCTATAACAGAACGAAGCTCTTCTTCTGTTAGTAGTCGCATAGGAGTACTATGACTGTGTGGATCCCTTTCTACTAGGAAATGGGTAATAGAACAATTAAATGTTTTGATAAAAGGACTGTCAATCTCTGGGTTGTCATAAGAGATACAATTGATAGAAGAGTCCTTATATCCTCTCTCGATGCTTGCTCTCCATACACTAGAAGTGTTACCAAAGCTGTGGCAGAAGAGAATTTCATTAAGTGGGATAGGAATACCCTTAATCTTCTTATTTCTTCGGCGCTTAGACATTATAAAGCCTTGAATTTCTTTGTAAGAAGATCTGCGCCACAATTATGCCATTCAGAAGGGGTAGTAGAACACCAAACGAATTCGCCCTTTTTATTAAGACCATAATTCCAAGAATCAGAAGTTTTTTCTAAGGATTGACAATATATAGTAAGAACCCAGGGCATCCTTGGTGTTTCTGCCCGGAAATAAATTTGTTCTCTATCTGCTCCAAATTCTTTATGAAAGAAGTTGACAATCTTCTCATTTTCTTCTGGTGTTATACCTGTAGACTTGCGAAGCATCTGCAAAATCCAGGTAGAGAATTTCCTTATCTTCTTCCTTCTTTTATGTTTACTCATATAGCAAACCCTGCTTTAAGTCTTAGCTCTTGGAAGCGCTTTAATATCTTCTTTTGGTCCAGCCGATGATAATTCTTGATTTGCCAATCAACCCATGATTGATCTATTGCCTTTTTCTCTTTAAGAGAAAGAGTTTTAAGTCTTTCTGGTGGGACCAAGAGCATTGGATTTTCTGATTCTGGCTGAAGGAAAAGCTCTAATATACAGTAAGTCGTAGGTAGAGTTCTATCAGGATAACTACAAGAATAGCCTTCAGCATAACGATGATTTTTTGGGAAAAGCTTATAAATTGTATTATCATAATTTGCAGTATGTTTAAATAGTAATTTCTCTAGTCGTTCGTCCGACAAAAACGAATAACGAGTCCGTCTTTGCGCTCTCTTATGCTTAGACATTAGAGACCCTTAAACCTTTTAGAGAAAATTTCATTGCCATACTTATGAAGCTCATTTTCTCCAGAAGAGGTCCAATAAACGTTTCCTCTATCTGTAATTGAATAATTCCAGAACATTGTTATTAATCCAGCTCTAGGGTCTCTACAATTGATCCGCAAAATTTCCATCTCATTATTGTTTATTTCCCAATTTCCTGGTGATCTAAAAATAAAACGGATTTCTTCGCTTAGCTTAAACCAGCGAGAAACGTATTCTTTTATTTGTCTTTCTGTTGCATTCATCTTAAGAAGGTTTT
>Ga0265297_10001675_pt1 | contig 50371 bp, 53 predicted proteins | sample Munlanlwell13791_FD_192502 | JGI IMG/M metagenome (GOLD analysis project Ga0265297, IMG submission 192502) | Leachate microbial communities from a municipal landfill in Southern Ontario, Canada - Leachate well 137-91 | ecosystem: Engineered > Solid waste > Landfill > Unclassified | place...
GGTATCTTAAACCATACTCGTACAGTGTCAAAAAGCCCTTCACCCCAGTGTATTTACAATGAATTTTACTATAAAACGCCATAAGGTTGTGGCCTCATGGAGTGCAATATGTTTATGAACTTATGCATAATTTGCCATATTGTGAGACGGACTCATTTTTTTATCAAAATTTTGTTTAGCAAATATTTTGGCGCAGAGCTGTGTTATTTTGTGAGCCAAGCGGGCGGGGTGCCCGCTCTTTTTTAGTTAAGTTACAGACATCCTCCCGTGCTATTTTGATCAGCCCAAAGTGGTTCAGTCCTTACTTTTCTATGTGGTGTTGGCAATACCTTATTAGTAGGTCGCGAGGGTGTCAAAATAGCACAGGAGGATGTCTATAGGCGCGTATCCATTGACCAATCCCCCCGCATTTGCTACCATTCTAGAGAATTATTAACTCTTAAGTTTATGCTTACACGCAAGAAGCTCTGGTATTCTTTGGGCGGTATCGCGGTACTGACCATTTTCTGCGCCCTAGTCGTCTGGCCGCAAGTGCCGGGCAACAATGCCATGTCACAATGGTTCTCCCGTTGGAAATTCCATTTGGGTTTGGACTTGCAAGGCGGCACCCATTTGGTGTATGAGGCGGACACTTCCAAAATTGAGGACTCTGCCAAAGCCGATGCCCTAGCCGGCGTACGCGATGTTTTGGAACGGCGCATCAATGTTTTTGGCGTCTCCGAGCCGGTAGTGCAAACCAACAAAGTCGGCGACAAATGGCGCGTGATTATTGAATTACCGGGCGTCAAAGAGGTGGCGAAAGCCATTGAGATGATTGGCGAGACCCCGCTTTTGGAATTTAAAGAACAAAATACCGCCGGCGCCACCGACAACGACAAAGAAATGGTCAAAGCCAAAGAGACCTTGAAACAAATTCTTGCCACCCCCGCCAAATTTGATGAAATCGCCAAGCAACAGCAAGACGATAAATTGGCGGTTTTTACCAAAGAAATTTCGCAGTTTAAAGATGAAATCCCAGCCGACATCGTAGAAAAGATTTGGAATATGAAAGCCGGCGAGATTGTCAAAGAACCCATCTCTGGCGTGGATGGCTATACTATGATTGATGACCAGCTGACTCCGATGAACGGATTTTTTGTGCCGAAAGTCATCGCCAAAAAGACCAGTGTAAATCGCGAAGTTAAAAATGACAAAGAAGTTGAGGCATCGCATATTTTAATCGCTTGGGCGGGCACTTCCAATTCATCTTCCACCCGTACCCAGAAAGAGGCAAAGGAACTAGCCGAAGTTATTTTGAAAAAGGCACAAGCTGAAGGTGCTGACTTCGCGCAACTGGCGAAAGAAAATAGTGACGACCCGACCGCGGCTGACAACGGCGGGGCTTTGGGATTTTTCAAAGCGGCGCAGATGGTCAAGCCCTTTTCCGATGTGGCTTTCGCCATGGAAAAAGGTCAAATCTCCAAAGACCTAGTGGAAACGGAATTTGGTTATCATATTGTCAAAGTCACCGACATTAAAGCCGAAAGCACCACCCAAACCAAAGAAGACCAATTAACCTATTCATATTTGTTTTATCAGACCACGGTAGACCCCTGGCAACTGACCGGGCTTTCTGGCAAAAATCTCAAGAGCGCCACGGTGGAATTTGACCCGACGACCGGCGAGCCACGCGTAGCTTTGGAATTTGATGATGAAGGCAAAAAGTTATTCGCGGATATTACGCAAAGAAATGTCGGCAAACCGGTGGCGATTTTCTTGGATGGGCAATCTATCAGCCAGCCGACTGTGGAAGAAGCCATTTTGGATGGTAGCGCGGTCATTTCAGGGCGTTTCTCTATCACCGAAGCCAAATTACTCGGTCAACGCCTGCAAGCGGGCGCTTTGCCTGTTTCTATTACCTTATTAAGCCAACAAAATATCGGACCGTCTTTGGGCAAGTCCTCTTTGGATAAAAGTTTGCAAGCGGGGATTATCGGACTTTTGGCGGTGGCGCTCTTTATGATTCTCTATTATCGTTTGCCGGGTGTGTTGGCGGTGCTGGCGTTGGGTGTCTATGGACTCTTGAACTTAGCCATCTTTGAGACCCTGCCAGTCACTTTGACCCTAGCTGGTATCGCCGGTTTCATCTTGTCTATCGGTATGGCAGTGGATGCCAATGTTTTGATCTTTGAGCGTTTCAAAGAAGAACGCCGCGCAGGTAAACCCGTCAACGAAGCCATCTCCGAGGGTTTCCGTCGCGCTTGGCCGTCTATCCGTGATGGCAATGCATCCACTTTAATCACCTGTGTCATCCTATATTATTTTGGCACCTCATCCATCAAGGGCTTTGGCTTGACGCTAGGCATCGGTGTTTTGACCAGTATGTTTTCCGCCATCACCGTTTCGCGCGTGCTGTTGCTCTTGGTCGCGGAATCGCCGCTCAAAAAATGGGATTGGCTCTGGGGCGCGCGCAAAAAAGAAGTAATTAAATAGTCAAATATATGCTTAAAATTGTTCAGTCACGCAAAATCTGGTTCACACTTTCCGCCGTCTTATGTCTGGCGAGCATAGTCAGTTTGGCTATGTGGGGACTCAAACCCGCCGTGGATTTTACCGGCGGCTCATTGATGGAATTACAGTTCAAAAAAGTCAGCACGCCCTATGCCAGCGAAATCAAAGAGGCGCTTGCCCCGATTGGGCTGGGCGATGTAGTGGTGCAAACTGTCGGCACCGATGGTCTGATGCTGAAATTTAAACCGCTGGAAGAAAAACAACACCAAGAAATTTTAAATGTGCTGAAAAATAAATTCGCGGGCGATTTGACCGGCGAGGCATTGACCAAAGCGCCGCTGGACGAAGTCATTCAAGAAAACCGCTTTGAATCCGTCGGTCCTACCATCGGCAAAGAGCTGGGCGAGAAAGCCAAATGGGCGATTTTCTTGACGGCTCTGATGATTATTATCTATGTGGCGTGGGCGTTTAATAAGGTCTCAAAAATCGTCGCCTCGTGGAAATATGGCGTCGGCGCGGTGGTGGCGCTCTTGCACGATGTGCTGATTGTCTCGGGCTTGTTTTCCATTTTGGGACATTTCGCCGGCGTGGAAATAGATATTCTCTTTGTCACCGCCCTTTTGACCGTCTTGGGTTATTCTGTCAATGATACCATCGTGGTTTATGACCGCACGCGTGAAAACCTACATCGCCATCCGGGTGAAAGTTTCGGCGACACCGTCAACCGCAGTGTCAATGAGACCATGGCGCGCTCTATCAACACCACTTTGACCACCTTAATCACTCTCGCCGCGGTCTATATTTGGGGCGGGGATAGTATTAAACACTTTATCCTGGCGCTACTCGTCGGCATCACCTTTGGTGCTTACTCGTCCATCTTTATCGCCAGCAATTTGCTCGTGTCGTGGGAGCGCTGGTCGGCGGCAAGAAGGTTGAAGGGGGTCAGACGGTAGTAAAAATGTCATCCTGAGCCCGTCAGCAGGCGGGCGCGAGGATATCTTTCCATACAAAAGGCCGCCTTAGGGCGGTTTTTTTGGTGGGGGATTGACTTTCTGGGTTAGATGTGGTATAGTCAGAGAAAGAGTAAATAAGATATTTTAGCTCAAAATAAGAAAGGATTAGTTATGATGGCATTTGTTTGGCAAATATTAGGGGTAGCTCTCTTCGGGGGCGGCGTGACAGCAGTAGTAAGCGCAATAATGTCTGGAATTATATCTAGAACTTTTCCTACAACTTTAGCGGGCGCCGTCTTCGTGGGTGCGGTAATGATTGGGTTCGGTCTTTATACCATCATTAAGGAAGCCATAGAGATGTGTCGTTAAAATCCGTTAAAATCCGCTGTTCTATAATTCCCAAGCGCACCCTCAAAAGTGCGCTTTTTTTATCTCAAAAGCGAAAATCCCGCTTTTGGCGGGACCGCGTGATTAGTAGGATTTCTCCTACTCCTATAATATAACATATGTGGTTGTAATAATCAATATGCTGAGCTGTGGATAAGTTATTTTGTCTCTTCCCCCGCCTGCCACGCCCCGCAAATAAAAACCACCAGCAAAATGGCGATGGTGATGGTTACAAACATATTATATTTTTTCCGCCCTCTGCCCCTCGCCCGTATCTTCTACCTGCCACCCCAGCTCCGTCACCCGTCTCCGCAATTCGTCTGATAACTTCCAATCCTTGTCGGCGCGCGCCCGCGCGCGCCTATCCAGCAATTCCTGTACTTCCGCGGGAATTTCCGTTGCTCCCTGCCCGTCCTTTGCCTCCTCACTCGCGCCTTGTTCCAAATTTAAACCCCAGACATGGTCAGCTTTCAGTAAGACCTCGCGCGCCTGCGCCCCCTGTTCGTCGCTTAAATTATAGCGTGCCAAATTTTTCGCCAAATCCAATGTCGTCGCCCACGCGCCCGCCACATTTAAATCATCATCCAGCGCGCTCGTAAAATCCGCTTGAAATTTATCCAGTAATTTTTTGAATTTATTATCCTCAATTATTGCGCCCCCATCGCGCCTCCCGAGCGTAGCGAGGGACCCCGATCGCGAAGCGCATCGGGGCGCTTCCTCCGTCAAAGCGCTCCACGCCTCCCGTATCTTTTTCAAATTCTTTTGCGCCGCGTCCAGCTCTTTAAAAGTGAAATTTAACTGCGCGCGATAATGCGTAATGGCTAACAAAATCCGAATCGCCAGCGGTTCATAACCCTTGTCCAATAAATCCCGCAAAGTATAAAAATTGCCCTCCGATTTTGACATCTTTTCGCCCTCCACCAGTAGATGTTTGACATGCAACCAAAATCTGGCTGGCGCGCAACCATTGGCGCCGGTGGATTGAGCAATCTCGCACTCGTGATGCGGAAATTTGTTATCCTCGCCGCCGGTGTGAATGTCAAAACTATGCCCCAAGTATTTATCCGCCATCGCCGAACACTCCAAATGCCAACCCGGATAGCCGTGGTCGTTCCACGGACTTTGCCAAAACATGGTATGCTCCGGATTGTACACCCAGAGCGCGAAGTCCAAGGGATTTTTTTTGTCGGGATTAATTTCCACCCGTTTGCCGGCTTGCAAATCGTTCAAAGTGTTGCCCGACAGCTTGCCGTAGTCCGGAAATTTGGTAATGTCAAAATAGACCGACCCCTTTGATTCGTAGGCGTAGCCGTTTGCCAGTAATTTTTCCACCATGGCGATCATCTCGGGAATATGTTCGCTGGCGCGCGGATATTGCCACGCCGGCTGAATGTTTAAAACCTCCGCGTCTCGCAAAAACTCCGCTTCAAAAAATCTGGCAATCTCCTCCGGTGTCTTGCCCGCCTCGCGCGCGCTCCGTTCCATCTTATCCTCGCCCGCGTCCGCGTCCGCCACCATATGCCCCACATCGGTAATATTCATCACCTGTTTGACCTCATAGCCGCTATACTCCAAATAGCGCCGCAGCAAATCGGCAAAAATAAAAGCGCGCCAATTCCCCAAATGCGCGTAGTTATAGACCGTCGGTCCGCAGTTGTACATTTTGACCACTGGCGGTTTGAGCGGTTTAAACTCCTCCAATTTTCCAGACAGCGAGTTAAAAAGTTTTAAAGCCATTTCCGTGATTTAAAATAAACCAACATACTAATACTCAAGACACCCATCAACCCTAAAATTTCCAAAAAGCCCCAGCGGTCTTGCACAAAAGGCATGCGTGCCACATTCATCCCAAACATAGAAGCCAGCAGGGTCAAAGGAAAGACAATCACCGAGAAAATCGTCAGCGTCTTGATAATGCGATTGGACTTGTAGGATATCAAGGACTCGTTGGTTTGATGAAAGGCGTCAATGCTGTCTTTATAGCCCTCCAAAGTATCCCAGATTTCCTTGGTGCGCGAGACCAAATTGTAAAACTGCAATTCCAGCTGTCCGATTTTGAAAAATCGCGGCGCTTTTTCCATCAGCTTGCGGATAATGCTTTTGTGCAAATGCATGGTTTTGCGGAAATTGATGATGTTGCGTTTAATGATTGAAATTTCCTCTACCATTTCCTTTTCACAACCATCAAAAATATTATCCTCAATGGCATCCACATCCAAATTCACATGATTGAGCATCGGCAGGCACGCCAGAAGCAGTGAGTCCAAAAGCGCGGTCAAAAGCGTCCCCATGTCTTTGAAAGAGCGTTTTTTCAGCGCGGCATCATTTTGACACATTTCAAAAAATTCCGCCAGTGAGTCCAAATCCCCGCAATTAACTGTCACCAGCGTGTCTTTGGAGATGAAAAAGTCCACCTCGCTCGCCGCCACACTGCGTTCGCTGGGTCGGTAAATCGGGAACTGCAAAATCATGAAAATATACCTCTCGTGGTCAAAAAGTCGCGGGCGTTGAATCGGCGGCAGAGTCGCTCGCACATCCAAGTCGTTGAAATCAAAATGTCGCGCCAAAAAATGCGCCTCCGGCTTGCCGTTGCGCGCGAAATTCAGCCAGCGAATCTTGCCGACTTTAATTTCTCGGTATTTGGCTTGTTTGGAATTTGTGGTCTGTTCTTGCTTTTTCATAACTGAATATATTATAAGCGAAGCTTGAAATTGCGTCGAGCTTCGCCAAAAAGAAAACTTATTTTCTTTTTGGTCTCACCTCTAGCAATTATAGCACATTTTTCGGCGGGGGAGTAAAGTGTTTGTGTTGTCATCCTGAGCCCCGATGTTATATCGGGGCGTAAGGATCTCTTTTGTTCTAAAAAAATACCCCTCAAAATTGTTTTGTAATCTTGAGGGGCGAGCGCAATGCTCTTTTATTTTAGATACACAATTTTTTGCGTATCTGATTTTTTGTTTTCAGAAAGATCAAACGCAGTAGCAAAATACAATCCGGAGCCGAGGTTTTTGCTCGGCATCCAGAGATTTTGCTCGTTGGAAAGCGTGCCGACCATTTGCCCATGAATATCGTAAATTTTTACGATTGTATTTTCGGGGCGAACGATTTGGCAGGTGGAGTTGAAGGGGTTGGGAGAGGCGGAGAGGGCAAATATCGTGGGGGCAGGGCGTGGTTCTTGGACAGCGCTGATTGTATCTGGCGCAAGTTTAACCACCCAATAACCATCAAACCCGGATGGAGATATACTATAATTGTACCCGGCTATAATATACCCGCCATCAGTAGTTAAACAGATGTCCCTTGCGGTTTCTGTGTTAACATGTGGACCCGCATCGATATATTTGGTCCATAATAGTTCGCCCGAATAATCCATTTTTATGGCAAGAAAATCAGTATCTGGAAAACTATCTTCTAGCCCAATACCGGAAAATACATAGCCATTATCCCCTGTCTTTGCGGCAGAAAAGACTAGTTCAGAATTACAATTACCAATAGCTTTTGCCCAAATAGTGTATCCCGAGAAATCCAATTTTACAATCCATGCGTCAGATCTTCCCTCGCTATGATTCCCATACACATCGCCATCATTAGAGTAAGAATAGCCAGCGATAATGTACCCGTCTATGGCATGCAATACGGAATAGGATCTGTCTGTTGCGCTCCCCCCTAAAGATCTTTGCCATATTATATCTCCGTCAGAGCCGAGCTTGAGAACCCAATAGTCGGGAAATTCCTCTAAATTTGAATTGTGGTGTCCTACAATATCACCATCTTCAGAATAGGAATATCCCGTCACTATATAGCCATCGTCAAAAGTTTTTTTTATATCCCAAGCCACGTCATCGCGACTGCCACCAAACGACTTTTGCCATTCTATATTGGCTAAAGAGTCTAGTTTGACAATCCAATAATCTTCACCACCTTTATTCTCAGTAACATCGCCATCGGCAGATTTTGAATAGCCCACCATAATATAGCCACTATCATTTGTCTCTTGGATGCAAGTAGCTGCCTCATGTTGACTTCCGCCAAGACATTTCTGCCAAATTAGGTCGCCGGAACTATTTAATTTAGTAATCCAAGCATCCCCGCGACCGTGGCTACCAAAAACTTCCCCACTAGCGGCTCCAGCCAAGCCAGCCACAACATAATTACTATCATGGGTTTCTTGAATGCAGTATGCCCGTTCGTTCCACCATCCGCCGTGACTTTTTTGCCAAACTATTCTGCCTAGTTGATTTAATTTGACAATCCAAATGTCCTCACCCCCATAACCGCCAGAAACATCCCCGTCACTTGATGATGTCCAGCCGGCAACTACATAGCAACCGTCACTGGTTTGTCGAACAGACCACGCGACATCAAGATCGCTACCCCTATAGCACCTTGTCCACTCAATATCCGGTTGGCAAAATGCCAAACCAGCGAGTAGTAAAACCAGAAATAACCCAAACATCCCTTTCATTTTCATCCTTTCTTGTTAGTCATTTTCTGACTAAATTTATCAAATTACATTTTTTCTACGCTTTGAGCATACTACAGTTTTCTGATTTTGTCAATTGAATTTTCTGTCCAGCCCCAGTATAATGAAAATGAAAATATCCGTTAAATATCCTGCCGCCTTCGTCTAATGGTTAGGACGCCTGGTTCTCATCCAGGTAACAGGGGTTCGATTCCCCTAGGCGGTACCAAATTTATTGTACATACTCAAGATATTTTAAAATTATTTTATTTTTATATGGCATTAACTTATCTTATCCATGCGCCAGCAATGGGCTCAGTAGATCCAATAACTGGGTGTTTTACGAGTGCGGATAACTACGAGCTATGCCGCCAGACCTATTATGCACAGAAGCAATATGAATTGGACAAACAAAATTCCAAAGCACAGACTAAATGTGATTGTTCTAGCTATCAAAAATATATTGACCAATTAAATACATCAACCGCTAGTCTGATAATCGAAAACAAAAATCTTAAGACTAAATACCAAACTTTATCCGAAAAAGAATTTGACGATAATCAATGTTTGCCAAGTACTGCAAGCTTATTCTTTGATTCGGTATTCTCATATCAAGGATTGATAATGTTAATGAGCGTTGTGATTATTTGTTTAGGATATTTACTTTATAGAAAGAAAATTAATAAAAAATAATTTTATTTTTAATTTATAAAAATATGAAACAGCAAATCATAATAATTGTATGTATAATAGGCGCTCTTGTTTTTGTGGTTGTAGAAGATGTAAAACTAAATAAAAATAAATCCAGCGAGCCATCGCCGACAGTAGGGAAAATAATAGAAAATAAATTACCAGATGAAGTAAAGCACATAAAACTTGCGCCGGAAATTGAAAAAGAGTTAGGTGATATAATGAGATTAGTAATGGCAACTCCAGGGGAGCCGACTCAGACAACAAAGTCAAAATTTTGGTCAATAATACAAGAAAACGGAGTATCGGCGCAAGATATTAATGACACTCGTGAAGTAGCAGTCGGCCCCGCGGTTGACTATATGAAAACTTTTTATCAGGACGCGCTAGAATCATTAAAGACAGGAAAATTTGTAAAGAGCACCGAGAGAAAACAGCGCGAAGATAGTTTGCTTCAGTCCGGTATTATAACGCAAGAACAATATGAAAAAAACCAAAGAATGTTAGAAAACATAGCTATTGGTTTGTCAGTCACAACCCCACAAGGCGACATCATATTTACGGAATATATGATCAATAATATTATTCAAAGTATTGACGAGCAACGCGACAGAGTTAATTTGTTATTAAGTAAATAAAATTAATATTTAAAAAATATTTTTTATGGATACTCAAATTGTTATAATTCTTTGTGTAGCATTTTTAGCAATTGCCATTATTTATATAAGTGTTTTATTGGCGGCTACAAAAAGTATTTTTCATGGCTCTGGTCATCCAGTTGATATGGCGAATATAGCATTCAAATCTGTTATGAAAATTAGTCAAATTATTGTTGGAATGGTGGTTATCTCAGTAATCACATTATTAATGGTTTCCTCAAAAATTAGCAACGAAGTTGGATTGCCAATTATTACTACGATAGTCGGGTATCTTTTAGGGAAAGAAACTACAAGCAAACTATTTAAATAAACCCATGCTCAAAATCAGCGAAAAAAAGTATCAAGACATTATCTTATATCTCGCGGAAAAGCTTGGCGGCGAGATAAAAGGCAAGAAAAAACTGGCGAAATTATTGTATTTCGTTGATTTTGATTTCTTTGAAAAATTTCAAAAATCATTGACTGGCGATATATACAAAGCCCTGCCCGTGGGTCCGTTTCCGGTCAGCATGGAAAAAGTGTTGGCGGATATGATTAATGCCAAAAAGATTACCGTCAAGCTGGAAAAAGAAAGAGCTGATTTTAATCCTACCGAAATTTATATCGCGAAAAAATCCGTTGAGGGAAAATTTTCCAAAGAAGAGCTGGAAATTTTAAATAGAGTAATTTTGAAATACGGTAATTTGTCCGGCAAGCAACTAGAGGATTTGTCCCATGCCGAAGCGCCATATATTGGCACCGCGCCCAATCAAGAAATTGCCTATGAGTTAGCTTTTTATCGCGGGACTTGTGCGGTATGTACCTAGCCGCAACCTCATTTGCCCCGCCACCGCAAAAAGTGTATAATATAATCATGAATACAATCGCCAACAAAAACAATGTCTTTTTGGTCGCGGAGTATTTTATCAACAAAGCGAACAAAGAAGGCAAACCGATAACTAACAAAAAACTACAAAAGCTGGTATATTACGCCCAAGCTTGGTCATTGGTTTTGAATAACAAAAAACTTTTTTCTGACAAAATAGAAGCATGGGTTCACGGACCGGCCATCAGAACACTTTATTCAAAGTACAAAGATTTTGGTTTTAGTCCGATAAAACAAGATATCAAGCCGGAAATACTGGAAGTGTTTTCTGTTGAGGATAAAAAATTGCTCAATTCAGTTTGGAAAGTTTATGGGAAACTAGATTCTGGATATTTAGAAATGCTGACTCATTTTGAAACGCCATGGCAGGCAGCGCGCGAAGGACTAGAGGGTTGTGAAAGTTCTAGCAATGAAATACTCCCGGATGTAATGAAAAAATATTATTTAGAGAAGCTCAAAAAGGCGCGTAAGCACTAACAACATGGTAATACCGAATAAAGTTACACGGAAAGAATATCGCACCGTTGTTCCAAACACAGTGATTGAGCTGTCTCAAGATATAGAATATCCCGAAGGGCGACCATACTTAATTTCTTTTTCAAACTATAGCGAAAAAAATTGCGAAATAAGTTTATTAAGCAGTAATAAGGCACGCAAAGCCATAGAAACACTTAAAACAATCGGTACAAAAATTAGGTGCGTTTCGGATTTCGCCAATGAAAATATCGACCGTATACCGGTGCGCCGAGAGGGAGAGTATTTAAAACTTTATAATGGACTTTCTGACGAGATTGACCTTAAAGAAATAAAATTGCAACAAGATGCCAGAATTTTCTATTTTGACATAGAGCCGGCAAAAACCCTTTATGTGGTAGCCATTACAGAAAATCATTTAGAGGTTGGAAAAGTCAGACGCCGCTAGTCCTGTTACCCTTGACTTCCCCCTAAAATATGCTAGTGTATATCTCGCAATAATCGTGGCACAAACGAAAGGAGGTAACTATGCTATCCGAGTTATGGAAGCAGTTATGGGGGGAGATGTTTGAAAGGTCAGCAAAGATTGTAAAACATCGCCTAACGCTCATCGTTTTTGCTTGTTTAGTTATTGTTCTATGGATAATAAGCAGTACCAGAGATGTTCGTCATCTGGCAGGAAAGGCATGTATTGGAGATATCCAAATTATGCCTGAAAGCCAAACTGTTATTGCTTATGACGGCGATTGGAATGAGTTGCCCGGCACATGCTATATTGAGGCGGGCGACACGATTAAAGCTATCGGCTTTGCTCCGCGCAATGATATGGCGGACGAAGCATACAGGCAAATAGTGGTAGAAGCAAAAAGTCAACGCGGCACTTTCTGGTTCCTTATGTTAGAAGAGGAATTTGTTCGTGCCAGCAACGACTATTGGTATTACCAATATTGCCGTCAGCGCATAGCTTTGATGATCAAGGAGTTTTATCAAGCATTGGATAGCTCCGCGATTGTCTCCAATCCGTAAAATGTAAAATTTCATCTGTGGCTGGCTCTAATTTCAGGAGTCAGCCCTTTTTGTTATTCTATCCCTTGCCCCCCACTTCATTCTCTAGTAAAATATAAGTACTGGAGAATTTTTTTATGAAAATCATCGCTTGGATAAATGTGCTCGTAGGAATTTGGTTGGTGCTGTCGCCATTCGTTTTGGGTTTTCCTATGGGTAGCCAAATCATGTGGGGCAATCTGCTGTCGGGCGTGCTGGTAATTTCATTGGGTTTAATTTTAACGGCCGCAGGCCGCGGTAAATAATTTAAAAATAATTGCGCGCTGAATATTTTCGCTCTAAATAATTTCATTATGGATAATGTGCCTGTCCGTCCAAATCCTGAAACTCCCCGCGCTCCCGAAGCGCCCGCCGCGGGTACTGTGCCCGAAGCTGGCGCCGATTGGGCGCGTCAAATAGAGGAATTAAAAACCCCCGAGGTGGTTTTGGAGCGTCTAGGCGAGGGTCAGCATGAGGGCGTCGGCGCCGAAGGCGTCAAGTCCGCTGCTACGACGGTCAAGCCACCCGCTCCCGGCACGCCGGCTTTTAATATCGCGGCGATGGTACCAGTGGATTTAAGTCCGGCTGGCATTGAGAAAATTTTGGAAAAAAATATGGCGGAAATTTATCAAGGTCTGCCGGAATATCTGCGCCCCGAATTTCGCAAAAAGGGTGAGGAAACGGCTTCCAAAATTTCGGTTTTATTGCAGGATGTTAAAATAAAAATCAAAGAAATCGTGATGTTAATTTTTGAATGGCTGAAAATCGTGCCGGGTTTGAATTTATTTTTTATAGAAAAAGAGGCGGCTATCAAGGCCGAGGAAATTTTGAACTTATATCATAAACAGAAGGGGGGAGAGGTCTAATGTCAGCGGATATGGCGGGACAATTAGCGCAATTAAATGCGGGCGGCGCGGGCGGTATCACGGGTGGCAGTCAAGCGTCGGGCGCGCAAACTTACACACTGGAAGAAATCGGTCAGCCGGCTTTCAGTGTTAATTTTGGCGACCCATGGGTGGCGCTGGGTCTTTTGGCCTTGCTGGCGCTTTTCGGGGTGGTGGCTTTTTGGAAGTTGATTAAAAGCGGTATTCGCAATACAGTGCGTTTTATGCCGACGGTCAAATGGACGATTTTGTTGGTCAAGGTGCCCAAGGACTCACCGGAAAAAGAAGGTCAAGAGCGCAAGGCCGAGGAATTGCTGGATTTGTTGGAGCCGCTCTATGCCAATCTGGGCGGGCTGAAACCGCAAGAGGGGATGTCGGCCACTTGGCTGGGACGGCAAGACCATTTTTGTCTTGAAATCGCGCGCAAACCGGATGGCTTGATTTATTTTTATGTGGCGGTGCCGGAGGAATTAAAAAACTTTATTGAGGAACAAATTCATTCGTATTATCCGGCGGCCAACATTGAAGAGACCTCGGATTACAATATTTTTCAGCGCGGCGGAGTGACGGCGGCCGCGGAAATTTCGCTGGAGCGTCCATCCATGTTTCCGCTCAACAGCTACAAAAAAATCGGCGGCGACCCCATGATTTCACTGACCAACAGTTTGAGCAAGTTAGTCAAAGATGAAAGCGCTTTGATTCAAATTGTGGCGCGTTCGGCACCCAAATCATGGCGGGCCAAAGGCGTGAAATTGGCGCAAGATATGCAGCAGGGTAAAAAATTAGAAGACGCGCTCAAGGGTTCTGGCGGTGGCGGTTTTTGGGGTGCGGTCAAGTACATTTTGAAATATGTTTTCACCAACGAAAGCAAAAAAGAAGATAAACCCGAGGAAAAGCCCGAGATTTACAAACTATCGCCGATGGAGGAAGAAATGGTGAAGTCATTGGAGGGCAAGGCCAACAAAGCCGGTTTTGAGGTGAATATCCGCGTGATTGTCAACGCGCAAAGCCAATTGGTAGCCAAGAGTTCTTTGGACGGCATTTTAAATTCTTTCGCGCAATTTAATGGCCATCAATATGGCAACGGTTTCAAATTTAGCAAGCCGAGTGGCGGTGGTTTAGATCGCCTGGTCAAAGATTCCATTTATCGCAACTTTAATGAAGAAAAGTTTTTTGTGCTCAACACTGAGGAGCTGACCGGACTCTATCATTTCCCTTTGCCGCGCACGGAAACGCCGATGATTGTCTGGTTGCAAGCCAAGAGCGCGCCCGCGCCTACTAATCTGCCTAGTGAGGGATTATATTTGGGCGACAATATCTATCGTGGGGTGGTGACGCCGGTCTTTATGAAACGCGATGACCGTCGGCGGCATTTTTATCTCATTGGGATGACCGGCACTGGTAAATCCAAATGGATGGACACTCTGGCCTTGCAAGATATTTACAACGGCGAAGGCATGTGTTTTATTGACCCGCATGGCGATGATGTGGATTTAATTATTTCTTGTCTGCCCAAAGAGCGCGCCGATGATGTAATAATTTTTGACCCCTCGGATTACGAACGCCCGCTGGCTTTGAATATGCTGGAATATGACCCGCGTTATCCGCAACAAAAGGTCTTTGCCATCAACGAGATGTTGGCCATCTTTGATAAACTTTATGACCTCAAAGCCACCGGCGGACCAATGTTTGAACAATATATGCGTAATGCCTTGATGTTGATTATGGACGACCCTGATTCGGGTTCCACGCTTTTGGAAATTCCCAAGGTTTTGGCGGACGAGGAATTTCGCGCTTATAAATTATCCAAATGTAAGACCCCCGTGGTCAAGGACTTTTGGACCAAAGAAGCGCAAAAGGCCGGCGGTGAAGCCGCGCTCGCGAACATGGTGCCTTATATCACTTCCAAATTGACGCCCTTTATTGCCAACGATTTGATTCGGCCGATTATTTCTCAACAAGAGACCTCGTTGGATTTTACCAAGGCCATGAATGAAAAGAAAATCATTTTGGTGAAGTTGGCCAAGGGTAAAATCGGTGACATCAATGCTAATCTGTTGGGGATGATTGTCATCGGTAAGATTTTGATGGCCGCTCTCGGTCGCGCGGAAATGCCCGAGGAGAAACGCAACGATTTTTATCTTTACATTGATGAGTTCCAAAATTTCATGACTGAAAGTATCAATGTAATTTTATCCGAAGCGCGCAAGTATCGTCTGTGTTTGACAGTGGCGCATCAATTTTTAGGCCAGCTTACTTTGACCGGCGGTGATGAAAAAACCAAAAAGGCCATTTTTGGCAATGTTGGCACCAAATGTTGTTTCCGCATTGGCGTGGAGGATGCCAAAGAAATGGCGCCTGAATTCGCGCCGGTTTTTAGCGAATATGATTTGACTAATTGCCCGGCTTACCACAATTTCATCAAGTTGATGGTGGACAACGCCAATCCGCCGGCTTTTAATCTGCGTATTCCGTATATTAAAAATCTCTACAAAGCCGATGAGGCCAAAGCCGATTTGATTAAACAATTGTCAAGATTGAAATATGGCCGCGATCGCGCTATTGTAGAAGCCGAAGTGGCCAGCCGCAGTGGTTTGACAGAGGCGCTGGCGGGAAGTGAAGATGAAGAAGAGGATGAAGAGGAGGAAGATAAAAAAGATAGAGAAATTGACTTTGGGTCGGATGAGGACGAAATCATAGCGTCTGCCAATCTGCCGGCTGTTGCGCCCGCGGAGGCCGAGAAACAAATAGTGGCGGATAATTTGACAGGTACGGCGGAAGAATAAGTTTAACGGGTTTTAAAATTTAGTTATGCTGACAGCTTGGTTATTGGGTTGGATAATTTTGTCTCAAATATATCCCATGGTTAGTTCGGCCGCGCCGGCTGTTTTGTCGTTGGAGCCGGTGCCCTTGGAGGTGGTGGATAAAGCAGCCAGCGCGTCCCCCGCAGACGGTGCGTCACAAGCGGTCGCGCCACAAAGAGTGCGTGAGCCCTACAGTATGGGGGTGGACTTGACCGCGCGTAATTTTTTGGCGATGGATGTGGAAACACAGACCGTTCTTTTGGTCAAAGACGCTTATCGCGCCGTCCCCATCGCCAGCTTGACCAAATTGTTGACCGGCCTGCTGCTCGCCGAGCAAAACATTCCGGCCAAGCAAGAAGTAATAATGGCGGCTCAAGATGAAGTGGGTGGCGCGCGTTTGAATTTAGTGGCCGGAGAAAAAATATATTTTGAGGATTTATTGCGTGCCGCGCTAATTGAATCCGCCAACAATGGCATTATGGCGCTCGTACGCGCCAGTGGCAAGACCAAAGAGGAGTGGGCGCTGGCCATGAACGCCAAAGCGCGGGCTTTAGGTATGACTCAAAGTAATTTCACCGAACCGACCGGGCTGGACCCGCGCAATGTTTCTACAGCTTATGATGTGGCCTTATTGGCGCGCGCCGCTTTTCAACAGCCGCAACTCAAAGACGCCCTCTTACGCGCCAAATATAGTTTTCGCACGGTCAATGGCCGCGCTATTACCGCGGTCAGTACCGACAAACTTTTGGGTAGTTTTTTAAATGATAAAAGCGAATATACTCTGGCGGGCGGCAAGACGGGTTATCTCAATGAAGCGGGCTATTGTTTGGCGGCCGAGGTGGTCAAAGACCAACGACATATTTTGACGGTGGTTTTGGGCAGTCGCACGCTCAACGACCGTTTTCAAGATACTAAGGGTCTGGCTTATTGGGTATTTAATAATTATTTATGGTAGGACAGTGGTGGTCGGTAATTTTAACCTCAGCGGCGCCCATCAGCGAATTGCGGGGCGGCATTCCTCTGGCTATGGCTGGTTTTCATTGGCCGTGGTGGCAGGCCTTCGTGGTGGCGGTTTTGGCCAACTGGCTGTCATCGGTGGTTTGGTTGGGTTTTTTGGTAGTGGGGGCGGATTGGGCGCGGCGGAAAATTAAATTGATAGACAAATTTTTGAATTGGTTGTACGCGCGCACTCAAGCTAAACATGAAAAAAGTTTCGCGCGCTGGGGTTCGTTGGCGCTGATTATTTTCATCGGCATCCCGCTGCCCATGACCGGAGCGTGGTCGGGGGCGGTGGCGGCGGTGATTTTTGGCATACCTTGGCGGCGCGCGCTGTGGCTTTTACTGGCTGGAATTGTCGCGGCGGGGGTAATAGTGACACTGGTTACCGCCAGCGCCATGGGTCTGGTTTTATAACTGATTTTATGGTAAATTAATTTAAAATATATTTCGCCTGTCATTCCCGCGTAGGCGGGAATCCGCAGGCAAACAGAACATAATCTAATTACAGATTCCCGCCTACGCGGGAATGACAAATAAATACTATGTCAAAAATCGCGATAGCTAATTGGAAAATGAATTTGAGCCAGCAAGAGTCGGTCGCGCTGGGAGAGGAATTAGCGGCTAAAATGGCCGTTGAGCCACTAGCAGGGGTGGAAGTGGCTGTTTGCCCATCTTTTACCGCTCTGGCGGCTGTTAAGGCCGTTTTAGGGGTTAATTTGCCCGCTGGCGGTCAAGCAATAGCCCTAGGCGCCCAAGATGTTTTTTGGGAGGAAAAAGGGGCCTTTACTTCGGGTATTTCACCTCAAATGCTCAAGGAAGTCGGTTGTCAATATACCCTGATCGGCCATTCTGAACGCCGTCAAAATATGGGTGAAACCGACGAAATGGTTAATCGCAAGGTCTTGGCCGCGGTCAAAGCGGATTTAATTCCCGTCATCTGCGTGGGCGAGACCTGGGAGGAGCGGCAAGCCGGTCAGCAGGATTTAGCCATCGCGCGGCAAGTGGCGGCGGCCTTGCGGGACTTAAAATCAGAAGACATTAAAAAAATTATTATTGCCTATGAACCGGTGTGGGTAATTGGAACGGGTCAGGCCATTACTCCAGAACAAGCGCTTTATGCTGTCAAAGTTATCCGTCAGCAAGTTGGCGAGGGTTTGGGTATGGAAATTTTGTCAGAGAAATTACAGGTCTTATACGGTGGCAGTGTCAGCTCTAATAATGTGGCGGACTTTACTGGACAAGATGAAATTGACGGAGTGCTGGTGGGCAATAAAGGTCTCAAAGTGGTGGACTTTTATCCTCTGCTGCAAAAAATAGTGGCGTAAATTTAATAGATTCCAAAATTTTCACAATGGGAGCATTTTTACCGCAAATTTTAATCGTCTTGGCCATCGGGGTCATTGTCTATTTGGCGATAAAAAAATTCGCGTATTTATCCAGTGTGGATACGGAGAATTTACCCGAAGAAAAACAGGCCGAGTTAAAAATGAAAATATTAGAAGAACGATTAAAAAGACAAGCCCAACTTTGGGGCGGTAAATTACAAAAGTTTTTATCGCCGGCTGGCAAGATTTTACAAAGCCGAGTTAAGACCTGGAGCCACGATTTATCTCAATGGCAACATAAAGTAAAAAATAAACAAAAAGAAATTCTAAAAAGCAATCCGCAGCACGCCCAATTATTATTGCGGGATTTGTTGGCGGGCGGGGAAAAATTATTGACCGAGGGGCAATATGGCGAGGCGGAACAAATGTTCATTGAGGCCTTGACCCTGGACCCGCGCAATACCGAGGTTTATGATTTATTGGGTCGGTTATATCGCGAGCAGAAGAATTATCCCCACGCGCTGGCCACTTTTAAGCACCTTTTGAATTTGGAATTAAAGGGCTTGGAATTGGCGGAAAAGCAAGCCAACGGCGAGGAAAATCAAGAAATTACCGTCAAAAAGCAGAGATTGGCTGGGCGTTATGTGGAAGTGGGCGAGCTGTATCAAAGGCAGGGCGAGCTGGAAAAAGCCCGTGAAACCGTCAAACAGGCCTTTAAATATGATGAGAATAATCCCAAATACCTTGATTTTCTCTGTGAACTCTGTATAATCTTAAAGGATAAGGAAGAGGCCTCTGCGGCGCTGGAAAAGCTGCGGCAAATTAATCCTGAAAACGCCAAGATTGAAAAATTAAGCCAAGAAATAGCGGATATTCAAGTCACGGCCTAACCGCCAGACCATCATGCCGAGATAGCTCAGCTGGTAGAGCACTTCCATGGTAAGGAAGGGGTCCCGGGTTCGAATCCCGGTCTCGGCTCCATTTTTATAAGGGGGTAGGTACCAAAGTGGTCAACTGGGGCAGACTGTAAATCTGCTGGCTTCGCCTTCGTTGGTTCGAATCCAACCCTGCCCACCATTCTTCGCCGCCAGCTGGCGGCTACGAATGGCACTGCCAATATCCCACCCTGCCACCCTAGCTCAGTTGGTAGAGCTACAGTTTTGTAAACTGTGGGTCGTCGGTTCGAGTCCGACGGGTGGCTCCATATCTAAATATTATCAAGTTAAATCAAATCTATGTCCCAGGACAACATGATTAAAATGGAATGTACAGTATGCCACCACATTACTTATCATATCCACAAAAACACCAAGAAATTGCGTGAAAGATTGGAAATGATGAAGTATTGCAAATTCTGCAAAAAGCATACTATGCATAAGGAAACGAAATAAGTTCGGAAATTATCACGGCGCGCCAACGGAATTGTCGGGCGCGCTGGGAGCGGCGCGCCGGCCGGAATTGTGGCGCGTTTTGAAAGCCACCCAAGGGCGTGTAGTATAATGGTAGCACAGGGGTCTCCAAAACCTCTAGCGGGGGTTCGATTCCCTCCACGCCTGCCATAAGAACATCTCGCGAGAGGTGTTTTTGTGTTTTTCAGACCATTTTTCATAGCCATTGACTATATATAATTTTAATGCTAGGATAAAGTAAAATAAATCGTGTTTTTTGAAAAACAAAAAAGGAGTTTCAATGTTTGGAGTTGTGCTTAAAGACAGGAATAATCACAAAAATTTCTGGATGCGTTTTGAGGATAAGGGGCATTTTGACGATTGGCATGAAAAAGAAGGCGGAAAAATTTATTTCGAGCACATTTATGCTGGGATATCCGCTGTAGTCGCAAAAAAAATCTATCATGCCGAAGAAATGCGGCTGAAAGAAGTGCTCTTGCGCATCAAAGAAATCCAAGAAATCGAAAAAATCGATTTTTGAAAATTTGGAAAGAAAATAAACAAAAACAAAAAGGAAGAAAAAAAATGAAAACGAAGGGTAGTTGGCTCCTTGTAATTGCATCGCTGTCAACATTGCAACTTACAAAAGGCACTCGCGGGGTGTTGGATTGGGTCATGGTAGCGGTCTGGCTCGTTTGTGCGCTGGTATGGTTTTTACTAGCCATGGGCGTTGTGCGGGTCTTTAAAACATTTTATACAAAAAATGGGAAGATGGTGCCAGTCAATATATCTAAAAGATATTTATATCGGTATTTTCTTGGGTTAAAAATGTATCCCTTTAAACCCGGCGAAGAGGCCTATCTTGCCATGGCGAACGATAACGGTTTTAGAAAGGAAAATGGCTATAAAGTAGTGTTTTTGGTCCAGGGTACAACTGTTGATGCCACTACTCATAGCCCTATCTTATGGTTAAGCGACAAACGTACGCCTGACACGGTTTTCCCGCTCACGGAAAAAGACGATTGGGAGCTGGAGGCAGTCAAACCGAGGAAAATCAAAAAGTCTAAAGCCAAGTAAGATAAGAACACTTGGATATTTTACCCGTCAAGGGACAAAAAACCGGTCTTGAGGCGGGTTTTTTGTTTATTTAGAACTGCCTCCTTGACTACTCATAAGTTTGGTGCTACACTAAAACAAACTAAAAACTGGTATTTTTAAAAAAAGAAAGAAGGTGTAGCAGATGCGGTGTTATTATGTTTTAGCTATGGATATTTTGAATGGCAATAAAGAAATTATAATATCATTCAAAAACGAATTAGAATTTAAGGAGTCCCTTAAAAGTGGAGAATTGGTGGGGCATTATGATGTCACGGAAACAAATCTTTCAGAAGAGCATCGGCGACAGTTGGATCAAAATGGCGTTGGTTATCTGAATTATAGGATGGCATATATTAAAGTCATTGACAGCCGAGCCAAGAAAGCCGTACGAAGAATGAAAGAGCTCAGCTTACTATACCAGTAGTTTGACCCATCGTTTGTGAAAAAATTCACTTCACTGCGGTGGGTTTTTTCGTTTCAAATATTTTGCGGGTGTTTTTGTGCCGGTCGTGCTATAATAAATCTATAGAGAGATTTATTATTTAAGTTAAAAAAATGGCACCAGAAAACATGCCCGCGGGCAAGTCGCAAAACACCGCCATGGCGATTGTGGCTTACATCTTGTTCTTTGTCCCGATGCTGACCGGTGATTCCAAAAAAGACCCCTTTGTCGGCTATCATACGCGGCAGGGTTTTGGACTGTTTCTTTTCGCATTTTTGATTAATGTCATCGGTTGGATTGTGCCTTGGTATTATTCCATGTGGTACACCATTAGCTATCTGCTGGGTTTATGCGTGTTGGTGCTGTTGATTGTCGGAATATCCAATGTCACCAAAGGGAAACAACAGCCATTGCCGGTTTTGGGCAAAATGTTTGAGACCTTCAAAATTTAGCATAAGTTTAATATAAATTGGACAAGTGCCGGTCAAAGTGCTAAACTGATTGGGTTATTAATAGATACCAAATATGAACAAGACAAAAAGGGTTGTTAAGAAAAAGCATGCCAAAAAGGCCGGCAAAAAAATCGCCGAAGTTAGATATAGAGGATAGTTTTTATTCGCTAGAAATCGCCGCTGGAGGCGGTTTTTAGTTTCTGATATAATGAACGCATATAAATTATTCATTATAAATTTATGAGCAACTTTATGAATGACCTGATAAATATCAAGGTGATTCAAAAGGATTTTAATGGCGAGAAAAAGAGATTTGTCAACGCCAGGGAATTACACCGCTGGCTGGGCGTTGGCAGGGATTTTTCAAATTGGATCAAAGATAGGATTGAGAAGTATGATTTTACTGAAAACCTGGATTACTTTCTAACCATCCCCCGATTTGGGGATGGCTTGAAGCCCACATCCCAAGTTGATTGATTATAGAAAAGAATTTAGCCAAGAGGATATAAAAAACCTTCTTTCTTAAGTATATGCAAATTATCCCCATCAAATTCAAAAATAAATCATTGCGCCTCAAAGTCCGCGACGCGGCCGATTTGAGTGTGGTTGGCGAAATTTTTAAAGTGCGGGACTACCGCGCGGCCGAACCCCTGCTCACCGCCGCCCCGACGCGCATCATTGATGCTGGCGCGCACATCGGTGTTTTTACGCTTTACTGCCGCGCTCTGAATACCGCCGCCGAGATTTTGGCGATAGAGCCAGACCCGCAGAATCGCTTGCTCTTGCAGGAGAATTTGCGTTTGAATGATTTGGTGAATATCAAAATATTGCCGCAAGCACTAGCCGCCAAAAGCGGTCCGCGCGAATTAATTGTGGCCGAAGAAAATATCAATCATCGTTTGCGTTTGACGGACGAGCCCAAGGGTCCGCGCGCCCAAACCGTGCCGGTGGTGGCCGTTTCTTTGGCTGACCTACCGGAAAAAATTGATGTCATTAAACTGGATATTGAAGGCGGCGAGTTTGAAATTATTGAGCAGACCGCGTCGGAAATTTTAAAGCGGCCAAAGACATGGATTTTGGAATATCATGATGGCGCGGCGACGGACCGCAATCGGCGGCATACCAAACTGGAACAAAAATTCAAGGCCTTGGGTTATGGTGTGCAAATTTTTCCCTCCAAGTTTGAGAAAAAACTGGGTTTTATTTTGGCCACGCGAAAATAAAAGAGATCCCCACGCCCGTCTGCTGACGGGCTCAGGATGACATAAAAAAAGTGGAAGTAACAAAATTGTGCTAAAATATATCTATGAATAAACCTTTGGTGTCGGTGATTATGCCGACCTACAATCGGGCGCATTATTTGGGTGACAGCGTTGTCAGTGTTTTAAAACAGACCTATGGCAATTTTGAATTGCTGATTATTGATGACGGCTCATCCGACAAAACCAAAAACGTGGTTAAATATTTTGTTAACAAAGACCCCCGCGTCCAATATATTTTCATTCAGCATACCGGTTGTCCGGCCGGACCTAGAAACTTCGGTTTGGAGCGCGCGCAGGGGGATTATCTGACTTTTTTGGATTCCGACGATGAATATCTGCCAGAAAAATTGGAACGCCAGGTGACGGAGTTGCAAAAAGGGAAGCTGGACGTAGTGGGTGTCGGCGGGGTCATGGTGGACGCGGCTGGGGATGAAATTAAAGAAGTGATAGCATATCCGCCCAAGGATTGGTTGAAAAAAATCTTGGTGGGTAATTTTATTTTCAATCCGGTGATGATGACACGCGCGGCCTATGAAAAAATCGGGGGTTTCGATGAGTGCGCCAAATTTGTGGAAGATTGGGAATGGTTGATTCGTGCGGCCGAGCATTTAAAAATTGGTTTGATTGAAGAGGCCTTGTTCAAATATCGTGTGCATGGACATAATTTGACCACCTCTCTGGATTACAAAAATAAGGCGGCGACCTATGCTTATGTTTTGGGCAAGCATCAGGCGCTCTATGCTTTTTATCCGCGCGCGCATACACAGGCGTTATTGGAATCGTTTAGCTACTATATGTTGGCGGGGGATGTTTTGATGGCGCGCGAACAGTTGCAATTGGCCAAGCGCTTGAGTCCGACCGCGGCGGGTGTCTGGGCGCACTGGTTAGCCAGCTATGCTGGCGCGGGGGTCTATCGGGAAATGGTGGGCGCGCTGAAAAGATTGCGCGGAGAATATTTTTAAAACAAAAAGAGATCCCTTCGGCGGAGTTTACACTGAGCGAAGCGAATGTGCTCAGGATGACAGCGGACTGGCCAAATGGTCAGTTTTTTTGTATAATGTCTGCATTAAAAATAAATAATTTTATGTCAAAGAAGGTTTTGTTAATGATTTTGGATGGCTGGGGGCTGGATGAGGCCACTGACCACAATGCTATTACTCTAGCACGGCCAGCGTATTGGGAAAAACTTTGGCGCGAATATCCGCACAGTGTTTTGAAGGCGCGCGAAGAGCATGTCGGTCTGCCCTGCGGATGTTTGTCGGGCTCGGAAGTGGGGCATATGATTTTGGGCGCGGGGCGCGTGGTTTATCAGAGCGCGGCTAGAATAGAAAAGACCTTGCGCGAGGGGACATGGAATGAAAATCAGATTTTAGTGGGCGCGGAAAAACATTTGCGGGAATTTGGCGGCAAAATTCATTTGGTCGGATTGTTGAGTGATGGCGGTATTCATGCGCATATTACACATCTCAAAGAGTTTATTAAGTGGGCGCGGGGGGCGGATGATGGCGCGGCGGTGGGAGAAGGTGTGGTTAAAATAAAATCTGACGCGCCAGAGGGAAAAATCCGCAAAATATGTTTACATCTGTTTCTGGACGGGCGCGACATGCCACCCAAAAGCGCTTTAGATATGCTCAAGCGCGAGATATTGCCGGAGTTGGATGCTACGGTGGAGATCACGACCATGTGCGGGCGCGCGACGGCCATGGACCGCAATGAGAATTGGGGGCGCACCGGGGAGACCTTTGAACTGCTGACAGAAATTAAAGAGATAAGTGCTGAGAAACCGGATGATTTTCTGGCGGCGCAATATACTGCTGGCGTGACGGACGAATTTATTCAACCAACCCGTTTCAGTCAAGAAGTGGTAGGCGCCGACGACGCAGTGATATTTTTTAATTTTCGGGCGGACAGGATGCGGCAGTTGGCGCGTTATTTCATCGGACAGGCGCCAGAAAGTGAGCAGGCGCGCGTTAAATTGCCTTTGAATCTTTATCTCGCCAGTTTGACAGAGTATGATGCCGAATTTCGGCAGATTTGGGTGATGTATCCGCCGGAATACCCGAAAAATACTCTCGGCGAGTGGGTGAGCGCGCACAATTTGAAACAATTTCGCGTGACTGAAACGGAAAAATATGCTCATCTAACCTATTTTTTCAATGGCGGTCAGGAACAGACCTTTGAAGGCGAGAGCCGCCTGGTCATCCCGTCTTTGGGTTTGACTAATTATGCCTCCCAACCAGAAATGTCATTGCCCGAAGTCGTCAAAACCCTCAATCGTGTTTTGGATGAGCGGGAATATGATTTGGTGATTACCAATTTTGCCAATGGCGATATGGTAGCGCATAGCGGCGATTTTCCTGCCTGTCTCAAAGCCGTGGCCGAGGTGGACAAGGCCTTGGCACAGGTGATTCCCGTGGCTTTGAAAAATGATTATACGGTGGTCATTACCGCCGACCACGGCAACATTGAGCATATGCGCGAAAAAGACGAACCGCATACCGCGCACAGTTTTAATGATGTACCTCTGATTATCACGGACAAAAATTTGACCTTGCCAGCCGAGGGTTATCTGTATCAAGTGGCGGGCACGGTTTTAAAACTGATGGACTTGCCACTGCCGCCAGAGATGGGAGAAAATGCGCTGATATAAAATATTTGATATAAAAAAAATCAGCACCCCTCATTTTGAAGGGTGCCGATTGAGGTCGTGAGCAATTTTTATTGTTTATCCTCGTCGCCCACTGGTGGGGCGGGGGTGTATACTCGTTCATCGGCTTCCGAGTTTTTAGTCATAGGAAGCGCGCCTGAATGCGGTTGCTCGGAATAGGTAAGCCCATCTGACAAGGCAGGTGGGGTATAGCAAATTAAATCCTTACTGACGGTATCCGGAAAATCATACCGCATCAACGCACGCCATGGGAGTGCGCGAATTTTTTTAGTGGCACGACAATCGGAAAAAAATATATTTTTTCCGTTATATTCCGTTCTCAAAATGGTGTTCAAGAATATAGCCCCGTCCTTTTCCTTGTAAGATGAAACTACCACATGGCAATCCGCGTAGTTAACCACCTCCGAGCCCGAGATTTTAACCATGGCATTAGATGGAGTTAATAACCCGTGTTTGTCTATTTTTTCAAACTGGGGATTGAAAAAGTTACTGCTGGCGCTGTCCAAATCGTTGGGCGACTCGTTGCTACAGAGTATACTGTCCAGTTCCAAACCGTAAGTGAGAAATATATTGGCAGTTTGACTATTGATTTTGCTGCTCCATCTTTCAACCAAACGGTTTATACTTTCTATCCAATATTGCCCCGTTTTCTCAAAATCAACCAGCGGGACACTATAGGGCAACCCGGGGATTACCACCAGCGCGTTGCACGGTAGCAGAGGATAAAACTCATCCTTTTTGATGATTTGGACCTCTTGCGAGGGGCCATTGTCTATCCGGATGAAGCCCACAGGTGGCAACACCGCATATGAGCGGTCAGTCGCCCAGCCGACCAAAGACCCCGAGTCGGCAAATACTAAATTCATCAGCGCCATCAACAATAGCGCCATTAAGATTCCTTGTCTCATTGTGAGAGCTCCTTTGCCCTTTGCGGGCGGTTTTATTTTCAAAGAATTATCGTTTGTTTCAGGCCTTTATCCTAGCGCATTTGGTGGTTTTTGTCAAGGGCTATGTTTTTATGCCTTGGCTTGCCACGAAAACACGCGTTCCAGCCCCCAGCGTGGGCTGGCCGCTCTAGCTCGGGCTCGCTCGTCCCGATGCCCCTGCGGGGATCGGGACACCATGCCCGCTCGCCCTGTGCGAGGTTTTCTTTGACAAGCCAGGGCATAATAATCAGTTGGCAGTCAAAATTATCTTGTGTTATAATATAAATGTATAAATTAAATTCACTGCATGTCGCTAGTCCGCCTCAAAAAATCCCAAGTCGTCATTCCGTTGGATGTACCCCGCGCTTTTCGTCGTACCTATAGCCGCAATTTTTTGACGGCCACGCACCAGACCGGTCGGCTGATGCTTTTTGCCGGCGACCAAAAAGTGGAACATTTGAACAAGGATTTTTATGGACGAGGGATTAATTCTGGCAATGGTGACCCGCGGCATCTTTTTGAAATCGCTTCACAGGGTAAAATTGGACTTTTCGCGACCCAGCTGGGACTAATTGCCCGCTATGGTATGGATTATCGCAAGGTGCCGTATTTGATAAAATTAAACTCCAAAACAGATATCGTTCCCACCAGACAAAAAGAGCCGTACAGCGAACTTTTGACGACTGTGGAGCAGGCGGTGGAATTTAAAAAGAACAGCCGCTTGAATATTCTCGGCGTGGGCTATACTATTTATCTTGGCAGTGGATATGAGCCGCAGATGCTACATACCGCCGCGCAGGTGATTTATCAGGCGCATCAGCATGGAATGTTGGCGATCATTTGGGTCTATCCGCGCGGTAGGGCTGTTGAGGATGAGACGGACCCGCATTTGGTGGCCGGGGCGACGGGAGTGGCGGCCTGTTTGGGGGCGGATTTTGTCAAAGTCAATTATCCCAAAGAACGCGGCGAGGACTCCAAAGAAATTTTTCAAGAAGCCGTGATGTCGGCTGGGCGCACCGGAGTGATTTGTTCAGGTGGTAAGTCGGTGCCCGCGGCGGAATTTTTAAAGGACTTACAAGACCAGCTGGAAGTGGGCGGAGCCGGTAGTGCTACGGGACGCAACATTCATCAAAAACCCTTGCCTGAGGCATTAAAAATATGTAGAGCGATTTACGCTTTGACAATTGAGGGTCGTAGTTTAAAGGAGGCGCTTAAGATTTATCGCGGACGCGCTTAAAAATGGCTCCGGTTTATCAACCGCAAAAAATTATTCGTTCAGCTCGGCGCCGCACACTGGCGCTGGAGATTGACTCGCAAGGGGAACTCATCATTAGAGCTCCATTTTCGCTTTCACTAAAAAAAATAGAGGCCTTTATCGCCGCCAAGCAGGACTGGATTGCCGGACATGTGGAACATTGTTTGCGCACGCGCCGTGTCCGCCCGAAATTTAAAGAAGGCGAGTGGTTTAATTATTTGGGCTGTCAATATCGTTTGAAATTGGTCGCGGAAGCCGGTCTGCCCTTGCGCTTGGAGAAGTTTTTTTTCTTAGACGAACGCTATCTCAAAAAAGCGCCTTTGATTTTTACTAACTGGTATCAAAAGCAGGCGCGCCGCGTTTTGAAAAACCGCGTGGATTATTACGCGCGCAAGACCGGCTGGACGCCGAAGAGTTTTAAAATTGCCAACACCCATAAACAATGGGGGTCATGCACGACGCGCGGCATTTTGAGTTTTTCGTGGCGTCTAGTGCTCGCCCCGCTGGAGGTGATTGATTATGTCGTGGTCCACGAGCTGGCACATCTCAAACATCGCCATCATCAGGCGGCTTTTTGGCATGCCGTGGAACAACATTTGCCGGATTATCAGACCAGCCGCCAGTGGCTGAGGGATTATGGGGGTGGGCTGACATGGGAGTGATTGCTAGAAAGGCGAGAAATAGGGTAGAATAAAATCAACTATATAAAAAACATATTATGAACATGGAAGGAAATTTTGCTCCCGAAAGTAAAATTATTGAGCAATCTTCAGTTCAACCTGAGAGCGAGACCAAAATTAAAACAAGCGTAAAATTAATGCCCAAAAGCGTGATTGAGAATATAAAAAATCGCGTGGTTGTTGTACGGGAAAAATCTCAAGAAGCAAAAAAAGCCAAAGAAAATCAAGAACTGGAGGCGAAGTTGGTGGATATAATGGGAAACTATTATGATTATACCATAAAAACAAGTCCGTACACCTTAAATTTTGCTCGGCAAGACGTGTGCCAGATATTAGCCGGGCTTACCAGTGAGCAAATAAGGCAATATCCAAGAATTATTGAAAACGCCCAAAGATGGCTAGTGTATAATTTGCAGGAGCAAATTCATGGCAAATACGCATATATACAGAAGGAATACATTTTTTTAGAAGAAACTCTGGAGGCGTTTAAAAATCAATCGGATATTATTCAGGAGATTTTAAATAATGATGAAATAAAATTTTTACGGGAAAATATTTTTTCCCATTATCTATGTCGCCACGATACACAACATGAGGCGGTTGATTTAATCAACGCGCTACATCTTGCCCCGCAACGGGTATGGGAAATTGTAGATGAAAGTATTGATGATTCTATCCGTATGAATCATAATTACGAAAACAAGATTATTTATGATATTAATACAACTATAAATGACTTTAAGCTTGATTCTCAAAATATAAATGAATTGAAGTTAAAGTATTTTAAAAAAATTATTGATGAATGGCATTTTAAAGGAATTGATTTAAGAACTGATTTACGAGATTTTTTTATTACCAATCGTGAGCTTTTTAAAACATATGTTTATGATGAGGCCTTGAATATGTGGGCTACAACTTTTGAGGTCGGTAAAGTAGAAAACTATTTGAAAAATTTTACTAAAAAATTTGCGGATTTAGAGATTAGTCAAGAAGAATTTGAAAATTTGCCAGAAAATAAAGAATTTTTAGAGGAAACTTTAAAAAAATACGTTTTAGATTCTGCCCAAAAAGGTGGATATTTGGAATATTTAGAATTAGGGGAAAAAGTTTTTGGAATAGATATAGCATCTATTTTGACCACTCCAGATGGTTGTAGCGCTAGATTTGAGGGTTTGATGGATAAGATTAAAAACACCGCCGAAGGAAGGGGTTACGGAAAAATTCTAGATATTGATATTTTTAGTTTTGATTTTCAGCAAAAATCGCAAGTAATTGTAGAATTTTTTGCTCATAAATTTGAATATCTTCCCGACGCGCAAGCGTTGAAAGAACACATTAACTTTTATCCAAAAGAATTTAATAGTTTTATTGCCGCCAATCGGGAACAATTGGAAGAAAATTTTTATAGCAATGTTATTACTAGCATTATTAGTAATAATTCTTTAAGCAGGCATGAGTATGAAGGAGGGTTTAATAAATATGTTGAAAAAATTTTTGCAAGTTATTCCGCCACTTTTGACATGGATTTAGAGATAGACAAATTTGCCGATTACGCACTTAACAAAAAAAGCAAACAAATAGCAAGTATCCTCAGTACTATCAAAGAAGAGACCATTTCCAATACTGCCAAAGCAATTTCAGCTGACCAGTCGATTCAATATTCATTGGCCGTTGAAGGACAAAAACTGGATCAACTAGACCGTTTATTAAACGACCCACCCCGCGCTAGCTCTGTTTGGGAAAGTTCCGAGGGGCAAGAGCTTTTATCGGCGCACCTCCAAGGGCTTATTTACGAGATAAATGATTATTGGTCAATTGATAAAATTATAGGGTTTATTAAGCGTTTTCCCATTAATTTGGAAACCGCTAGAAACAACCCGCAAATTGTAGAAAAGATTAACCATTGTATAGAGGATAGCGCCCATGAGTATAAATCTTCGGATGATCGTCAATTTGAAAATTCCGGGTATCGCAATGTCAAAAGAGATTTTGGCACCTTTTTAAAACTTTTTAATATTAATCCCGAAGAAACTCTACCCGCTGTAGAAAAGATCGCTGGTAATTTTGCCGATGAAGAATACACGAAAGAACGCAGAAACAAACTTTTATTAAACGATAAAGAAGTAGAATCGGCTGCTTATACTGAAATTCAGGCAGACCTCTATAGTAACGAATGGACTGTCAAATCCCTGGAATTATTTATTAAAAACGCAGGTTTAGACTTACTGACCGTCAAATCAGACCCGCGTATTGAGAAAAATATTAAGGGCATGATCGGCGAGTTTGGCAAAAATATGACTCCCAAAAATCAAAAAAATATATATGAAGTCACGAATTTTTTAGGAATCACTGAAGAACAAATAAACAGCATGGTATATGAGGACATATCAGAAGCTATTCGCAATGGCAGTATCAGCCGGTTGGTAAAATTTGTTGAGAAGAATTCCACCACTTATAACGAAAAAATTGAGTACCTTCTTTTGAATGATGAGAATTTAAGAGCACTCATGCATGAGGCATTATGGAAAGAAATGGGTTACGGATACCTTGATTTCGATAAATTTCAATCTGTGGCACTAGCACTTAATTTAGATGTTAGAACCCTTGCTTCCGACCCGCACGCTATGGACAACATTACCAAAAAAGCCCAAGAGCTTAATAAACCAGGCAACAAATGGGACAGAGGAGGAGATTTTGGGGATATAAATTTTTGGTTGGAAATACAGCGTTTTCTTGATTTTCTGGGCATTAAAGAAGACAAATTTCGTGATTTAAAAATATCCTCAATTGTCAAAATGATAGAGTCCTGTACCGCCGCTGAACATGTTACAGAAACAATTGATTTTATTAATTTTTTCAAACCCACGCCCGACGAAGAAAAAAATATTTCTCTAGGCATGTTATTTCATATTATTGGTACTCTTGGATTTTCTATAGATCCTACGCTGGAAGAAGAAAAAGATTTTTCTCAAAATATGTTTAATGTGGGAGAAAAGTTTCCCTATTTAATGCTAGTTCTAAATTTATTAAAAGATAATTTTGTTCCAGCAATATTTAATAAACTGATTAAAAGCGAGCCGGAAAAGTTTTTTGATAAAACTCCAGAGCAATTGCGCGCGTACATAATTATTAGTCAGCAAATAGACAGTTCACCCTCGCAAGAAATTGTCCGTATTAAAAATGAACTTATTGAGCAAATTTTGGATAACGATGACCCGGTGAAGGCCTATGGTGCTATCGAGCGGATTTTTATTCAAAATAATATTCCGTTGCTGGGAAAAATTCAACGAATCTTTTCTGTTCTATATCCAGATACAACTGTTAGCCGGATGCTTAACGAAAGTTCCAGCCCAGTTTTGCGCCAGGCGTCTATTCGCCGGCGACAAAATGTTATTTTTCAGGATTTGTTAAAAGTTCACATAGATTCAGGCAACCGATCCCTAAAGAAATTCTTGCAGACACTACGGGAGGGCGATCTGTTGATGGAGAAATTAACCCTAGAAACCGAGCTTACCGATAATGAGCGCGCTAAACTAAGTTATATTTTTGATAAGTTAAAAACGCTTTCTAGCGTGTCAACCCGCGGGCAAAAAAATCAATTTCCAGCGGCTGATTCCGGCGAATTATTAGCGGATTATCAAAAATTATATTCTCAGCTTGGAGTCAAAGATGGACAGTCCGTTTCCCAAAGAGTAACGGAAATGTTTGCCAGTCCATTGGGCTACAAAAATATAGATGAAATCTTGACTTGTATGGATACTGCCAAATCTGTAGCTGAACAACGCTCTAGAAAAATTGTTGATAGTTTTGTTGCATTGGAAAATGGAGATTTAGTCAAAGGCGTTGATATAAATTACATAGATAATATTTTACAAAATGGCTCTGTTGCCAAGGAATATTTGGGCGCCAGTTCTGGTTCCGACGCTACCCCGTTTGATACCGATTTGGAACTTTTGACCTTAGAATCCGCTGATGATTTCAAAACAATTTATAACAAAAGAATTCAACTAGCCAAGCAATATGGCCAGTTGCTGTTTGTAGTCAAAGATCGCGGGCAATTACAAAAAACTTACCCTAAGGAATTGGCACTATATGATAGGGCTAAATATGAACTGTTTAAAACAGGAGCCATAGGCCAAAATCATTATGGCATTCGTACCGGATTTCCTTGTACGGAAATTGATTTCATGATATTGGGAGATGGAGTAGATACTAAGCAAAGAAAGAATCTTTTTTATAGTATTGCCCAGAATGGATATTATATTCCGGTTACAGATACCGATGGCCATGTTGTTTTTACTCCCGATGAATATGACCGATATCGAAAGGTTTTTTCTGGCATAGAACTTTTTAACGGTGCGGATGTAGAATTTGCTAACTCGCAAAATGAAAAATATTATTCCGAAATAAAAGACATTATTCAAGATAAAAAAGATAAAGATATTCAATCTGAATCTCTTAAAAATGAAATTAAATCCACGGTGCTGGATATTCTGTCTCAATTTAATGTTAAAACAAAAGGTCAATACGATGATAGTTTATTGGGCGCTGAATTATTAGACATTGGTTCTACCGGCCGAGGCACCAATTTACCAGACGCGGGCGATTTTGATTTCAATCTTAAGCTGGATGCTAAAGATTTTGATAAAGTTGAGCAAATAGCGGCTGCTATTTTATCTAAATTGGGTCTGGAAATGAGGGAGTCCCCAGTTTTATTGAGTAGCGGAAATAGTTATCAGTTGAGATTCTTCGGCACTAATATTTTCAGCCAAAAAGGATTAGATATAGACATTGGTTTTGTCAAAAAGTCCGAACTCAACATTTATGCTTCGCATGACGCTATCGCAGACAAACTTGGTAATATTCGTCAAAAACAGGGCGAAGATGCTTATCAAGAAGTTATTGCCAATATTTTATTGGCCAAAAAATGGCTGAAAGCTGGTAACGCGTACAAAAAAGGCGACCATGGGCAGGGCGGCTTGGGCGGTATCGGAGTTGAGAATTTAATTTTAGCGCATGAGGGCAATCTGGGCATGGCGTTTAGGGCGTTCTATTCGGCCAGCAAGCACGAAGATGGTACTACCAAGGGGCTCGAAGAATTCAAAAAGGATTTTGCTATTTTGGATGCTGGTATGGATATTAGAAGTAATACTTACGACAATTTTGTGTATAATATGAATCAATCTGGATACGAACGTATGTTGGCCGTTATCAAAGAACATTTTGAAGACCTTATATAAAAAATAGCCACCCGTTTGCCCTCCTCCTCCTAAAGTGCTACAATACGACTGCTTTTGTTTTACCATTAAACTTGTCAAAATGGCTAAATTGCAAGAAATTTTCACCCGTCTGCGCGAGACCAAAAAACAGCAGAAGGTTATCAAATCGCAATATCGCGACGCGCTAAATGGCTCTACTGAATATAGCGCGGTGGTGGAGGATTTGAAAAATTTGCGCGAGAAAAAGAAACAAATTGAAGAGGGTATCAAAGCGGATATGGCGGATAATTTTAATAAGTTGGAGGATTTAAAATACGATTTGGCGACCGATTTGGAACTGCTCAATGACGCGGCGCTGACGACTTTAATGAAAGGCGAAAAGGTGGAAGTGACTGATGAATACGACCAGCCCTACGAGCCGAAATTCAAAGTGTCGTTTATCAAAATCAATTAAATTTTGAAAATTAATTAAAAAACTATGAGTCAAGTGATAGAAGCCAACGCGGACAATTTTGAAGCCGAGGTCTTGCGCGCAGATATGCCGGTGCTGGTGGATTTTTACGCGACCTGGTGTGGGCCATGTCAAAATCTGGCGCCGATTTTGGAAAATTTAGCGGAAGAATGGGCCGGGAAAATAAAAGTGGTCAAAGTCAACACCGGCGAGGATGCCAATATGGATTTGGCACTTAAATATCAGATTAGAAATATTCCCAACCTGAAAATCTTTAAAGATGGGCAGGCGATTTATGATATCGTGGGTTTTCGCGCGCAAGAGGAGTTGCGGGCGGAAGTGGAAAGGGCGCTTTAAAATGACAACCGCGGAAAATACAATTTATGATTTAATTATTATCGGCGGCGGACCGGCTGGTTTGAGCGCGGCTATTTACGCGGCGCGCTATTGTATGAATTTTACGGTCTTGGCGGCGGACTTTACCAATCCCTTGTTAGCCGAACACAAAATTGATAATTATCCCGCCGTGCCAAAAACCACCGGCGGAGAGTTGTGGGAGAAAATGCGCGGGCAGGCGGTGGATTTGGGCGCGAATTTAATGACTGACAAAGTAGCGGCGGTGCGGGAGATAGAGGGTGGGTTCGAGGTGGAGACAGGGGGCGCGACATATCGCGCGAAAAATATTATTCTGGCCAGCGGCGCGCAAAGAAATAAACCTGGGCTGGAAAATGAGGATAAATTTTTGGGTCATGGGCTGTCATATTGTTCCGCTTGCGACGCGCCTTTTTATCGCGGTTTGCGGGTGGCGGTGGTTGGCGGCGGTAATAGCGCTTTGACGGCGGCGGCGCATTTGAGCGAATTTGCCAGTCAGGTCTTTTTGATTCATCGCGGGGCTGAATTGCATGGCGACCCGGCTTTGCGGGAAAAAATTCAGGCCAATAATAAAATTGAAATCATTTTAAATACCCAAGTGACGGCTCTGTTGGGCGGGGATAATTTGGAAAGTGTTTCTCTGGGTGTGAGCGGCGGTGGCGTTGGCCAAGGCGGCGCGGCGAGTTCCGAGGCGCGCGACCTGAAACTTGACGGCATCTTTTTTGAAATTGGCTCTACGCCCGAGACGGAATTTTTGACGGAACTGAATTTAAATTTCAATGAACAAAATAAAATCACCGTGGACCGCGCGCAAAAAACCAGCTTGGCTGGTGTCTGGGCGGCGGGGGATTTGACCGACGGCTCCAACAATCTCAAACAAATCATCACCGCTTGCGCCGAGGGTGCGATTGCGGCGGCGGATGTTTTTACCGCGCTTAAAAGTAAAAAATGAATTGGGCGGCGGCAGAGGAAATTTTGAAAGACCAGCCGGCGTATCGCGCGGGCCAGGTGATGAAAGCGGTGTTTGCCGACTTGATTGACGATTGGGAGCAAAATACGACTTTGCCGCGCGCATTGCGAGAAGAATTGGCGCGAGTTTGTCCGTTGGAAATTCGGGCGGCAGTGAAGGGTGCCGCGGACTCGGGTGCGCCTGCCAAATATAGTTCCGACCATCAGACCGAAAAAGCTCTCCTGACTTTTTCCGACGGTCTCCAAGCGGAAACAGTTTTAATGCGCCATCATAGCGGACGGATGACGGTTTGTGTTTCGTCACAAGTCGGCTGTCCGCTCAAATGCGCCTTTTGCGCCACCGGACAATTGGGATTTAAGCGCAATCTCACCGCAGGAGAAATCATCGCGCAGGTTTTGTTTTTCGCGCGCCGTCTCAAAAATGAAAACGAACGCGTTAATAATATCGTCTTCATGGGTATGGGCGAGCCCTTTTTGAATTACGAAGAAGTTTGGCGCGCCATCCGAGTCCTCAATCATCCGCAAGGACAGAAAATCGGCGCGCGGCATATTTCTATCTCTACCGTGGGCATTCCCGAAGGTATCAAAAAAATGGCGGATGAAAATTTACAAGTCAATCTGGCAATTTCTCTGCATGCCTCCAATGATCAAATTCGCCAACACCTGATGCCGGTGGCTAAACAATATTCCCTGCAAGAAATTTTATCCGCGACGGAATTTTATCTCAAAAAAACCAATCGCCGCGTGATGTTTGAATACCTCCTGCTCAAAGGCGCCAATGACTCTGAAGCGCACGCGCGGGAACTTGCCGACCTGCTTCATCAATCAATGCGCGTGCCCTCCGCGCTCTACATGGTCAATTTGCTGACCTATAATCCCGCCTGCGGTTTTCAACCCAGCTCGCCCGCCACCGCCGACCGTTTTGCCGAAATTTTGGAAGAAAATCATATTGCCGCCACCCATCGCGCCTCCCTCGGCGGGGCCATTGACGCCGCCTGCGGCCAGCTCGCGGGGAGGAATTAATCGCTGGATATTATCGTCAAATTTTGCTATAATTAATAGTAGAATTATTTGTATATCTCCATGAAAACTAAAATTATCAGCCACAAAAAAATACAAAAAGCCGTCGCCCAATCCTTGAAAATGGAGGGGCTAAGTTTAGTCAGAGCCAAAAAAAACCAAAAGATTATTAAAATGCTTAAAACCCATGGCAGAGCATTCGCGATATAGCGTTAGTGATAAGGCCGCAGGTATTAGCAAGGGGATTTTAATTAACAAACTTGGCATTAAAACCCAAAAGGATTTAGATGATACCGAGTCATTATTATTTACCGACACCTACAAATATTTTTTCGAATTATTAAAAGATAACAAAATTGAATTCAGTCGTGCGCTATTATTTTCTATTCACGAATATTTATTTTGTTCGCTATATAGCTGGGCCGGTAAAATTAGAACGGTGAATATATCAAAAGGCGATATGCTTTTCGCTCCGGTAGAATACATTGATAATTCATTGAAAGAATTTGCCAAATTGCTAAAAACGGAATTATCCCAGAAATTTAAAAATAAAAATGATATCTCAAAGACCCTAGCCCTAATTCACAATGAATTTAATGTGATACACCTGTTTAGAGAGGGCAATGGCAGAACTATCCGCCTGTTTCTTGATTTGTTCGCCTCCAACGCTGGCTACAATCCGATTGATTGGAGTAAAAACTCAAAGTCCGCCTACCTTAAGGCCTGCGTTGCCGGGGCGGTCAAAAAACATGTGCCGATGGCAAGGATAATTAAGCAAGGTCTGACAAAAATTTAAGAGTTGACGCGCAAATGATTCAGCCGTATATTTAAGTTAGCAAGATAAAATAGTTATTTGAAATTTGAAAACCCTGAGGAGGCCGATATGTTCAAGAAAATATTTTTGCTGTCAGTACTGTTCTTTTTAACACTGTTTGGTTGTGCTGGTCACGGCATAATGCACAATCCCAGCCCCGAAGAGGTCTATCAATCGCAACGCGGACCCTTGTTGTGGGAAGCTAAAGAAATTGCCGAGCAACCCGATTCCATCGTCAGTGCCAAAGAGTCGGAAATGGAGTGGGATGAGGTAGAGTTAACCAGTATGCAGAAAACTTTAGTCGTGCAAGTTCAGTTGTATACCACCCTTGCTTGTGTTAAGGAAACACAGGATGATACCGCTGAAGTTCAAGAAGCCGTCAAAAAACAATTCTGGTGCTTGGCATTATTGCGTTTCACTTTAGCTGAAGATGATGAAATAAAGCGAGAAGTTTTTTATTTCTTAGTCAGGGATTGGACAGAGGCCTTGCCCGAAGGATATGCCATCAGTAAAGAAAATATGTGGTATCTCTAATCTCCTCCCCTAAGGGTTAAAAAATTTCCTAATTCCGGGCAGCCCATCGGCGCCGAATTTTTTTTGTAAAAAAATTGATCCCGCTCTGAAATGCTTTCAAAGCGGGATCGGAATATTGTTGAGGTTAGCGAGGATGGGGAATATCAAGATTGGATGTGTCTATCTCGGCTATATTACAACCGTAATAAAAATTTGATAGACAATCGCCGATTTCCAAAGGATACTTGTTGGCATAAAATATGCCCATTGTAAGTTCGGATAATTTGGTTCGTCGCTCTTGCCTAGTGGCATGGGCTGTTAATTGGGTGGTATCAAACGGATAAACTGGCGGTGGCGGAATAAAGAGTTGCAAGTCGTCATGTATTCCTTTTTTGTTTTTATGGAAAGCCAATAAACCGTTGCGGAGGGTTGAAAGATAATCGTAGATTTGGATAACACCATTTTGAAGTTCGGTTATCTGCTGTAGTTCTTCTCGCGTGGTGTCAACGGAGTAAACTGGTACGGGCGGTATGAAAGAATTTAAATTCTCATATTCGCTCGTGTATTTTCCCAAAAGAATTGTTACGTTTATTAAGCCAATGCGAATTTTTGAAAGATTGTCGCATGTTGCAACAAGATATTCTTGTAACCCTGATATTATTTTGGTTTGTTGTTCTCGAGTGAGATATGCCTGTTCATTCATCGCGCAATTTGGCGATTGTGGTGTTGTCGGCGGAGTTAACTCTGCCTGCGCCGGCGTGACAGCTATAAAAGCTATCACAAATACGATTGCCGTTAAGGCCAACAAAATTGTTTTCTTCATCAAGACATCCTTCCTTTGCCCCTTCCGAGGCGGTTGTTTTCAAAAATCCATTGCGCTGTAGAGCGCGTTAATTGCTTTTCAAATTGGTCTAAAGTATAGCATATACCCCAACAAAAGTCAATCCTTGACAATCGCGCCCTTTTTGTTTAATATAGACATATTATCAAGTCAAACAAGCGCCGATGCTGACCATTATCCCGCAAACCGACCCAATTTTACATCAAACCGCCCAAGCGGTGGCTGTTTTTGACGACCAAATGCGTCAAACCGCCAAGGAAATGCTGGCTTTAATGAAAATACATCGCGGCGTTGGCCTAGCCGCCCCGCAAGTGGGGATTGGCCAACAAATTATTGTTATCAGTCCCGGCCGCAATCCGCTGGTCTTGGTTAATCCGCAAATTTTGACCCAATCCGACGAAACCGCCGAAGGTGAAGAGGGCTGCTTGACTCTCCCCGGTGTCTCGCTGAAAATAGCGCGCGCCCAGAAAATCTCTGTCGCTTACCAAGACGAATTTGGCCGCCCGCAGACCATCAAAGCCAAGGGCATGACCGCTCGCGTTTTGCAACATGAAATAGACCACCTCAATGGTATTTTAATCACTGACCGCATTAAACAGGACTAAAATGATTACCTCAAGTTCGCCCGTCGCCCCCAACGCCCCTGATTTTGACCCTGCCGCGCCTAGCCCGCAGGGCTATCCCGATCGCGAAGCGCATCGGGACGCCGACTTCAAGTCCGGTTTTGTGGCCTTACTCGGCCGTTCCAATTCCGGCAAGTCCACGCTTTTAAACTCACTCGTGGGTAGTAAAATTGCCATCACTACCCCCAAAGCGCAAACCACGCGTGACCTGATTCAGGGCGTGATTCACGACCCCCGCGGACAGGCCGTTTTGATAGACACACCCGGCTTTTTTCACAAAGCGCATGACGCGCTGACCGCCAAAATGACCCAAAAGGCCAAGAACTCAATTGATGGCGCGGATTTGGTTTTGTATATAGTGGACCCGGAAAAAGAAATTAAAGAAGAGGAAAGCACGCTTTTGGCTTGGATTAAAAATTTAAAACTGCCGAAAATTCTGGTGATCAACAAAATTGATGTCTATAAGCCGCGATTTTTGGAGGACTATCGCGATTTGGCGGAATATTTTAGCGAAACCATTGAGGTTTCGGCGCACAAAAAACAACACTTGAAACCGCTCAAGGATTTAATTTTCAAATATCTGCCTGAGGGTCAGCCATATTATCCGGATTACCAGCTGACTTCTATGGAAAACAAGACCTGGTTCGCGGAATTGATTCGTGAAAAGGTTTTTTTACTGATGGGTGAGGAAATTCCTTATCATATCAAAGTGGATGTCAGCGAAATTACGAAGCGCGACAATGGTTTGTTGTTTATCAAGGCGGATATTTTGACCGCGCGGCTGGGACACAAAAAGATGCTCATCGGCGCTGGCGGCAAACGGATTAAACAAATCGGCTCATTGGTGCGTAAAGAGCTGGAACAAATACTAGATAATAAGGTATACTTAGAGTTGGAAGTTCAAGTGAAAGAAAATTGGGTGGAGGACTTTGAATAAGTAGCCAATAATCGGTCTTAAAAAGTGAGCAGCAAACTTAAGACATTTTCAATTTTAGGCGCATTGGCCTTCGCTGTCGGTGTGGGTGCTTTTTTATTTTTGTGGCGGCTGGCCGGCGGCGCGAATGTCGCGGTCAAAGCCGAGATTAATAATTGTCAGTGGCAAAGCGCGGCCGGTAAATTAAAATGGCAATGTCAAATTAAAAATTCCGGTTTCAAACGCTGGTCGGGTTTAAAATTTCAAATCGCGGTTTGGTCGGCGGATAATATTTGGCAAAATTTAAACGGCGTGACTTTGGATAATTTAGGTTGGGGCGGTCAGCAAGATGTCAGCGGGCAAGCGGATTTAACGGAAGGTGTTTGGCGGGTGCGCGCTTCGGTGTTGGATGGCGAGGGCGAGGTCTTGGCGCAAAGCGATAAATTTTGGGCGCAGACGGCGGGGGATAAAATTGTGCCCGCGGGGGAAGGGGTTGGCGCGGTGAGTCAAGCCGGCGCGGATAGCGCGACTCAGACATGGCTCAAAAATTTTTTAAAAAATCGCGCGGATTGGATGGATGATAATACAACGCCCGCGGCTGTAGTTCGCCCGTCAACTGGCGGGGCGCGAGGTTGCAATGCGCGCGGCTGTTGGCAAAGTTGTTTGGCGGGTCTGGATTTGGCAATGCCAGCGACTTGCGCGGACAATGATTTGGCTTGTCAGAAAAATTTAAATAGTTGGGCGGTCAACGCGCGTCTTTGCGATTTAACTTGTCAAAAATCGGCTTGCGGTTTTTGTTTGGCAGACACCTGTGGACAGGCGCCGCCGACGGGACAAACTTTTTGCCAAGAGCGCGATTTGTATCATCGTTATCAAAAATATCAGTGCCAGGCCACGGGCGGCGCTACCATTGCGCCGGAATCAGCATCACCCACCGCCCCGTACACCGCGCCAGTCAAAGCGGGGGAAATTGGTGTTTGCGCTTTAGTGGATATAGAAGAAAAAATTCAGTCCTGCGGTCAAGCGGAATATGGCGAGTGGGGCGCGCCCTATTGTCGCGGTAATCTTTTGTTGCGCCAACGCACCGTGCAAGAGCCCTATTGTTTGGCTGGGAGATGTTTGAAGGGTCCGGCCTTGGATGAAGAGTTGGTGCGGACATGTGAAGAAGGTTGTGTGGATACGCAATGTTTGGGTAATCAAAGTCCAACCGCCGAGGCCAGTGCCGACCAATTTCTTACTGTTGCTCAGGCCAAAGCGCCGGTTTATTTTACTGGCACTGGCAGTGATAGTGATGGCCAAATTGTTTTATACGAGTGGGATTTCAATGGTGACGGGCGTACAGATTTCAGCGCGCCAGACACAGGCAGCGCGCAGTATATTTATGGACGCGCCGGGACTTACACCGCGCGACTGCGCGTGACTGATGACAGCGGTAATCAAACCGTCGCGGAAACCAAAGTTAGTTTTAGCGGGGGAGAGGTGGTCGCGACTGCCGATGATAAACCGGCGGAGATGGGCGCGGCGCGAAATTTTGTGCAACAGGACTTATGGAAAATTATTATAGTTGTCATAGGCGCTGGTGCTTTGATTTATTTTATCTCGCGGGTATGAAAAAGAGGGGAAAAAATAAAATAAAATGTTGTTTATTTGCGCGTTTTTTCGCCGCGCTGGCGATTTTGGGAGTGATATTGGGTCTGGTCGCGGTGGGTGCTTTTGTCATGCCGGCCTTTATTGTCATTCCCGCGCAGGCGGGAATCTGCGGAGTAAACTGTGTTGGCTTGCTCACAGATTCCGGACAGCCCCGCTTGAGCGTGGCTTCCGGAATGACAGACACTGCTGCCACCGCGCCAGTCGTGGGTGGTAGCAATTCAGTGGAATTATATTTTTTCTATGACCAAAATTGTCCCTATTGTCAGAACTTTTTGAAACAATCTGCCGCCATACAGGCGCAATATCCCAATCTCCGTTTGCGCTCGTTTGAGGTGACTCAAAGTGAAGTCAATGGCTGGTTTTTTAGCGCGATGGGTCAGGCCTACGGCTACAAAGAAATGAGCGTGCCGGCCTTTTTTATTGACAAGGGCTATCTTAGCGGGTATAACGACAGTGTCAAAGCCACCCTTGAGAGAGAAATTGAAAGGTGCAGCGCGCGGGCCTGCCTTAATCCGGGTTCGTTAGTTAATCAAAGTAGTACCTTGGCAATGGCCGAGACAAAAGAGCCCGCGCCGTCTATTTTTCCACAAGTGATGCTCTATGGTGGAATAATTTTTGGCTTGGCGATTCTGTGGCTGGCCTTCAAGAAATTTTTAACGGGATAAATTTAACAAATTTAAAATGTTGATAGCGATTATTGCCGACTCGCATGACAATGTAGCGAATTTAAAACGCGCGCTGGAGTGGATGCGGTTAAATAAAGTAGAAACAATTTTGCATTGCGGAGACATTGTACATTTAGCAATGTTGGCGCAGGCCTGGCCGCCGGATTTTCGCGCGCGGATAGAATGCGTAGCTGGGAACGCGGATTTTGTCGGGGAATTTGAGCGCGCGCCGCAGGTTTTGAAAGATAAACTGACCTATCACGGAGAAGTTGGCGGGCTGGAGACCGAAGGTATAAAAATTGCTTTTTGCCATACTCCTGCTAGAGCCAAGAAATTGGCGGCCGACGAAAAATATCAGATGATATTTTATGGCCATACCCATAAGCCATGGATTGAAAAAATCGGCGCGACCTATTTGATTAATCCAGGCAATCTGGCAGGACAGCGGACCGAAGCCACTCTAGCGCTGTATGATTCGGTAGAAAAGCGCCTGGATTTGAAAAAACTGGTGGATTTGATAGTATAGATGGAACATGATTTACTATTTATTAAATATCAAAAAGCACATGTTTGACAAAATGAAACAGCTCAAGAAAGTTTACGAATTACAACAACAATTAAAGTCCAAAACCGCCAGCGCCACCTTTGAAGGCGTCACCGTCAAAATGAATGGTAAAATGGAAGTGCTGGAAATTCATCTCAATCCCGAGCTTGACCAACGCCGCCAAGAACGCGCCCTGATTGAGGCCTTTCGCGACGCCATGCGCCAGATACAAAAAATTATGTCCGAAGAAATGAAAGGCATGCAAGGACTGGAAGGTCTAGGGTTGTAAAATAGGCAGTTTGGTGCTACAATTGGCTGACTATGGAAGTCAGAGATGAACAATTGCTGGCTGATTATTTACGCGGCGATGAAAAGGCGCTGGAAGTTTTGTTTGCCCGCTATTTAAAGCCGATTTACTATTTGGCTTACCGCTATACTGGCGCGCGCGATGAGGCAGAAGATTTGACCCAAGAGACCTTTGTGCGCGTCTGGCGCCATCGCAAAAAATTTAAAATGAGCAAGAATAACGCCGATTTTGCCGGCGGCGATTTTGTTAGAGGTGATTCCGTTGGTGCCAGTCCCGTTGGTGGCAATTTCCGCGCCTGGATTTTTACCATTGCCAAAAATGCCGCGCTGGACTGGCTCAAAAAGAAAAAAACCATTCCATTTTCGGCTTTGGCGGGCGCGCCCAGTTCAGCCACCGCCCTGACCCAGCGCGCCACCTCCACCTCACCGACAGAAATAGCGGGGGATGCCGACTGGGGTTATTTCGCGCAATTTTTAATAGACGACCAGCCACGACCCGATGAAAGTTATCAGCAAAAAGAATTAGCCGCCAGTTTAAACCAAGCCACCACCCAACTGCCGCCCGAACAACAACAAGTCATCGCGGCGCGCCATCAGCGCGAATTAAGTTTCAAAGAAATCGCCCGCGAACTGAAACTTTCACTCAACACCGTCAAAAGCCGTTATTGGCGAGCATTGCGACGGTTAAAGGAATTGCTGGAGTAATTGCACCAAAACCCACTTCCCAATCGTAGTATATGTAAGGCACAAATAAACAACCATGTTTCCAACTCAACAGCCCGAAATTATCAAAGCCAATCCCTTGCCGGAAATGCCGGCTGATTTGCTGTGCAAAGTTATGTCGCGCATACATAACGAGCGCCAAATCGCCGCGGCTAAACGCCGTTTGATAATTTGGGCTGTGTGCCTGTCTTTATCTCTCGTGGCTTTTGTACCCGCCTTATATATCTTGCGTGTCGGTTCCGCGGCTTCGGGTTTCGCGCAGTATTTTTCTCTTATTTTCTCCGACACTGCCATTATTTTGGCGGCATGGGAAAGTTTCGCGCTCTCCCTCTTGGAGACCTTGCCCGTCACGGGACTGATTGCCTTTTTAGCCGTCTTACTGCTGGCGCTATACACCGCGCGGCGCTTGGCACGCGAATGGGGCAAAATTATTATGGTCTCGCCCTCTGCCGGTCAAATCGGCAACCATATATTTATTAAATTTTAAAATAATTTTATGAATTTTAATTTGGGAAAAATTTTTCAATCCAAATTCTTCGGCGGCATCGTGCTGGGCATCGCCGGAATTTTGGTCTTGTCGCTGGTTTTCAAAGGCGGTATGATTGTGGGTGCCAAAAAAGCCGATTTTTCTTGCCGCTGGAATAATAATTATCATGCCAACTTTGCCGGACCGCGCGAGGGCTTTGGTAAGGGCTTTGCCGACCGCGATTTTATTGACGCCAACGGCACCATCGGACAAATTATTAAAATAGATGGTCAGACCTTGACTATCAACGGACGCGATAATGTGGAAAAAATTATTTTAGTCAAAGAAGATACCGCCATCAAATCCGTGCGCGAGACCTTGAAAATAGCCGATTTAAAAATTGACGATTTGGTCGTAGTCATTGGCGAACCCAATGAAACGGGACAAATTTCTGCCAAACTGATCCGCCTCATGCCGGCAATGGGCGCCGCACAACCCATGCCCGTTCCCACCAGTCCCGCTGAAATTGACGGTCGCCCCCTTCCCCCTGCCCCGCAAGGCGTCCGACGCTAGCACGCGTGTCATTCCCGCCCGTCTGTTTATCATAATATTTATCCACCTATGTTTAAGAAATTGAAGCAATTCGCGTTCTCCGCCCGCCGCTGGGCGCTCAAACACAAATTCCGCACTGCCGTCATCCTCGTCGCTGTGATTCTGGTCTGCTGGTTTGCCTATAAAGCCATCAACAAAACCGCCGGTGAGACCCGCTATGTGCTTGCCGCCGTAGAAAAAGGCACTCTAATTACTTCCGTGGATGGCAGTGGGCAGGTTTCCGCATCCAACCAAGTGGAAATTCAGCCCAAAGCCAGCGGTGATATTATCAGCGTCTCGGTCAAAGCTGGACAGACAGTCAAATCCGGCGCCGCCATCGCGCAAATCAACGCCAAAGATGCCTTAAAATCCGTGCGCGACGCGCAATCATCTCTGGCGAGCGCCAAATTATCCTTGGAAAAATTACAAAAACCAACCGAAGCGCTGACTATTTTGCAAGCGGAAAATTCTCTGGCACAAGCGCAAGAATCAAAAATCAAAGCACAAGACGACCTCATCAAAGCTTACGAAGACGGCTTTAACAATGTGGCGGATGTCTTTTTAAATTTGCCGACGGTGATGACCGGTTTGCACGACATTATTTATGGTTTTGATTATAGTAAAACCCAAGCCAATTTGGATTTTTATGGTGACAGTGTCAAAAATTACGATGACAAAGTTCAGCAATACCGCGATGACACCGATAGCAAATATCAAACGGCGCGCGTGGCTTATGATAAAAACTTTGACGCCTACAAATCCGCCAGCCGTTTTTCCGCCACCAGCACTATTGAGGACTTGGTCAGTCAGACCTACGACACCACCAAAGACATGGCTGAAGCCATCAAAAGCGCCAACAATTTAGTGCAATTCTACGCGGACAAATTAACCGAGCATGATTTGACGCCCGCCGCCACCGCCAGCACGCATTTGTCTAGTTTAAATTCCTACACCGGCAAAACCAATACTTATTTGCTGACACTTTTATCTGTCAAACGCACCATTCAAACCGACAAAGAAACCATCATCAATTCCAGCCGCTCCATTGAGGAAAAAACCGCCTCGTTGGCTAAACTCAAAGCCGGCACCGATACCTTTGACTTACAATCACAGCAATTAAGCGTGCAACAACGGCAAAATGCTCTGCGCGACGCCCAAGAAAAACTGGCGGATTATACCGTGCGCGCGCCCTTTGATGGGGTGCTCGCGAAAGTGGATGTTGCCCGAGGTGATACCGTTTCCAGCGGGACGATCGTGGCGACCATTATTACCCAACAAAAAATCGCGGAAATCGCTTTGAACGAAGTGGATGCCGCCAAAGTTAAAGCCGGTCAAAAAGTGACGCTCACCTTTGACGCGGTAGAGGACTTAAATTTGACTGGCACGGTAGCGGAAATGGATACCCTCGGCACGGTTTCGCAAGGCGTGGTCACCTACAATGTCAAAATTGTTTTTGATACTCAAGATGAACGCGTCAAATCTGGTATGACGGTGGAGGTTTCCATTATGACCGAAGTCAAGGCAGATGTTTTACTGGTGCCCAATTCAGCGGTCAAAACCGATGCCGCCGGCTCGTATGTGGAAATTTTGTCTGGCACCAGCACCGATTCTGCCGGCATCACCTCCGCCACCCCGCCCACTGCCAAAGATGTCGTTATCGGTTCCGCCAATGACACCATGACTGAAATTATTTCCGGTTTGGCGGAAGGGGATTTGGTAATTGAACGCACCGTTACTGTTGGCGCGACTACAAAAACCACCGGCGCCAGCATGTTCCAAATGGGCGGCGGCACGCGTCAGACCTCTGGCGGCGCGTCCGGTAGAATGATGCCGCGCGATTAAGCGCGCTTAAAAAACAATATGATTGAATGTCAAAATATCGGAAAAACATATTTTAGCGAAGCGGGGGAGACCTTGGCCTTGAAAAACGCCTCGTTCAAAATCAACGACGGCGAGTTTGTGGCGATTGTTGGTCCCTCCGGTTCCGGCAAATCTACCCTGATGCATATCTTGGGCGCGCTGGATACGCCGACCACCGGCAAATTCTTGTTGGACGGCAAAGATGTTTCGGAATTATCTGATGACGAGCTAGCGGAAATTCGCAAAAAGAAAATCGGTTTTGTTTTTCAAGCGTTTAATTTGTTAAAGCGCGCTACCGTTTTACGCAATGTCATGTTGCCCTTGGTTTACGCCGATGTGCCCGCGGCAGAAAGAGAAATTTTGGCGCGCGCCGCTTTGAAAAATACCGGCTTGAGTGAAGAGCATTTTTTTCATCTTTCCAATCAACTTTCCGGCGGACAAATGCAAAGAGTGGCTATCGCCCGCGCGCTGGTCAATAACCCCAGCTTGATTCTGGCAGACGAGCCGACCGGCAATTTGGATACCAAGACCGGCGAGATTGTTTTGAGCACCTTTCAAAAATTAAATCGCGAGCAAGGACATACCATTATTTTAATCACCCACGAGCACGATGTGGCTGAACACGCCGACCGCATTATTCAAATTCGCGATGGCGAGATTGTGGCGGACGGTAATGGTCATGTCAAACGCACCGCCGAGGTCAGTCCGAGCAACTAACCAACCGCCGCTACCATTATTACCAGCGCCATCATTATTAAACCCTCTATGAAAACCGCCGACCTATTCGCCGAAACCTACGCCTCATTAACCGCCAACAAAACGCGCTCTGTTTTGACTATTTTGGGCATTGTCATCGGCATCGGCTCGGTCATTTCCATGGTTTCCATCGGGCAAGGCGCCAAAAACACCATCACCGAGAGTATTGAATCCCTGGGGTCAAATATGGTCATGGTTTTACCCGGCATGCAAACCGGTTCGGTCAGCCAAGGACACGGCTCGGCGCAATCGTTGACACTAGCCGATGCTGAAGCTATTGCCAAAGAAGTGACTACCGCCAAAGCCGTCGCGCCGGAATTATCTATCCGCGCGCAAGTGACCGCCAAAGGCACCAATACCAATGTCAGCATTACCGCCACGACTCCGGATTACGCGGGATTAAAAAGTTTAGATATGGAAGCAGGACAATTTTTGAGCGCGCAAAATGTGCAAAGTATGTCCAAAGTCGCGGTCTTGGGACCGACCACCCGCGATGATTTGTTTGGCGCAGGCGCGGACCCCGTCGGGCAGACCATCAGAATCAAAAGCATCAATTTCAAAGTCATCGGCGTCACCAAAGCCAAGGGCGGCAGTGGTTTCAGCAATGCCGACGATATTATTTTTATCCCCGTCACCACCGGTCAGCAATTTTTCAGCGGTAGCGACAAAGTAAATATTATTGATGTGCAAGCCGTGGATGAAAAATCCATGGTTGAGATGGAAGCGCAAATCAATAATTTACTTTTGGACCGCCACAATATATCCGACCCGCTTTCCGCCGATTTTTCCACCTTGAATATGACCGATATCATCGCCGCGGCTTCCACCGTCACCGACACCTTCACGCTTTTTCTCGCAGCCATCGCGGCTATCTCGCTACTGGTCGGCGGTATCGGCATTATGAATATGATGCTCACCACAGTCACCGAACGCACCCGCGAAATTGGTTTGCGTAAAGCCATTGGCGCCACCAAAGGGGATATTCAAAGGCAATTTTTAGTAGAAGCCATCACCCTGACTTTTTTGGGCGGCGTGGCGGGTGTGATTCTGGGCTGGCTAATCTCTTTTGTGGTTTCAAAGTTAGCCGGTATCGCCACCCAGGTCTCCTTGGTTTCGGTTTTACTCGCCTTTGGAGTGTCAGCGGGCATCGGGATAATCTTTGGGTATTATCCGGCGCGCCGCGCCGCCAGCTTCAACCCGATAGAGGCATTGAGATATGAGTAAAAAACGCGCGCGCGCCGCGGCGCCAAAAAATAAATTTTAAATCGCGCGATATGTGCCCGCGAATTTAATAATTTTAGCAGCTTAATATAAAAAAATGGAAAATGAGCAAAAATCCAGTTCAAAGTTCGGGGTCGTGGTCTTGTTTTTAATTATTTTCGCAGTCGGCGGATTTTATGCCGGCAATGTTTACGCCAAGGGTAAAAAGGGTGGCGCCAATCGCGAGGGCTTTACCGCCGGCCGTGGCGCACAGATGGGACAATTCGGCGGCAATGCCAGTAGTACTGCCGGTATAAAAGGCGCGCGCGCCGGCGGAGGTTTCATTGGCGGCGAAGTGCTCTCAAAAGACGCGCAATCTTTAACTTTAAAACTGCAAGACGGCGGTTCAAAAATCATCCTGCTCTCCGATAAAACCGAAATTGTCAAAACCACCGCCGGCACTTTGGATGACCTCATCGTCGGCGCCAACCTGATGATTACTGGCACCGCCAACGACGACGGCAGTTTGACCGCCCAAAATATTCAGTTGCGCCCGGCAGGTATGGCGTTGGGAGGCGGACCAGCGCCGATTGACAAAAATTAATTTAGGATGTACCGTGACAATAGCCAAACGACAATATAAAAGGAGGTGTTGTGAAAAACAACATAGCGGCATTCATTGCCTTTGCGTTAGTGTTCGCGTTGTATCTCCCATCAGCCATTTCTGACGGGGGAATACGCTGGATCACAGCGGGTGTGTTATTCATTTGCGTATATATGAGTTTTTCAAATGTGCGAAGGGATATATCAGCCCGCAAAAACTATCCCGTGGCTGGGACGAAGGGCGAGGTCATTAAATGCTTGGATGTATCTCAAAAAAGCATGGACATCTACCTCGCGGAATTGGACGATCATTTCGAAGTGAACGAGGAGGTTACAATTCTCTTCAACAAGAATGATGTACCTACCAAGTGTTTTCTCCGGGGATTAGACCCATTTGGTAGAAGAAACCATCGATTGTTCATTAGCGTTGCCAACAATCCGAAAGAAGTGCGAATTCTCTCGGTAGAAGAGGAAAAAACTCTGTCAAAACCCCCGATATTTCGTCCCTATAGTTGACGCTAAACGCTATCGTGCCACCCGTTCCGCTTAGTCAAACAGCAGTTCTTCCATTCGCCCCAATTTGCCCGTCATATTTCAGAGAACCTGTCATGTGACGGGTTTTCTTTTCGGTCCAAATCCTCGCCCGCGGACAGTGATTTAAAACTTGACCCCGAAGAACTTCAGAGCCACCAGTGGGTCACGCTAGACGAGCTTTGGTCAAAAATTGATAACCAAGACCCCGCCTTCGCCAACTACAAAATCGTCATTGAAAAGGTCTTGCGCGAGTTCGGTAAGGTATAGCCACGGGGCGTTTTCAGGTTCAAAGTCGAGCCGGCGGATTAACTCCGCGCTTTCTTTTCCTTCCAAGCGTTTAAAGGATTGGCGGATTGTTCAAAATTCGTTGGTGTTTTCTGGTTCAAAGCCGAGCCGGCGCGCGGTGCATAAGTTCATAAACATATTGCACTCCATGAGGCCACAACCTTATGGCGTTTTATAGTAAAATTCATTGTAAATACACTGGGGTGAAGGGCTTTTTGACACTGTACGAGTATGGTTTAAGATACC